>ENA-OPCS01000790-OPCS01000790.1-human-gut-metagenome-genome-assembly--contig:-NODE-790-length-21961-cov-2.445768_pt1 | contig 21961 bp, 18 predicted proteins | sample MGYA00241256_ERZ501492 | MGnify/ENA primary metagenome ERZ501492 (study PRJEB25962, sample SAMEA2042512) | human gut metagenome | biome: human gut; feature: human-associated habitat; material: faeces... | reverse complement strand
GTGGTTGTTGTTCTTTCGCTCCTTCGTCGCTCAGAACCATCGCTAAAGCGCATAATATAACAAAAGGGAGCTTTTGCTCCCTTTTGTTATATTTTACTACTTTACTTAAAACGTATATGCCGCCTGTACATTAAAGGTTGCACCTTCGCGTTCTCCGGCATAGCCGCGCATATTAAGGTCAAAGCTCCACGGGCTGTCCGACGTGGGCTGATAGTTTAAGCCAATTTCTGCCATGTAACTGCTACCCTGTAAGCTTTGGGTAGGTGCATCCATACCTGCGGCACGCATATCGGCGTCGCCATTAAATTCATATTCATACGCCAAACCATAATAAGTACTGAATTTATTTTCCTTATTGGTTGTCAGCCTTGCGCCTACGCGCAGACGGTCACTGTTAATACTGTCAAACTCGAATTCATCTCCTGCTACATTAAAGCTGTCGCCTTCGGTATAGGTATGGAAGAATTTACCATACACATCCAAGTCACTGCTTTCACTAAGCGGAATAATTTGCCCGATACCGATATGTGCGCCATAGTATTCACTTTCAATCTTATAGCCGTATTTATTTTCGCCATCACTTAAAGCATCAGTCATTTCGCTTTTAAGCATACCGGCTCGCAGGCTGCCTTCGGTATAAACGCCGTGGGCATTTTCATACCTTGCCGCAATACCGCCGCCGTTATAAACAAGGCTGCCGTCACCGCGGAAAAATTCGTTATTAAACTCGTTATAAGTGCGGTAGTTGCCGCTGCCGTTTTCGTAGAACACGCCCCAGCTAAAGTCACCGCCGTTGTGTTCGTTTTCGCTGCCAACACCGACAATAGTACTCCAACCGTTAATTTTAATATCGCTGTTCACATCATATTTGCTGCGGTTACCATGCACGGCGGCAAAAGTTTTAATGCCGTATTTGCCATCGCGGCTGATAGTATCAAGGCTGTCAGCAATTAAATCTGTGCCCTGATTAATAAAAGCTGCGGCAACGGCGCGGTTTTCGGCGACAAGTTTGGTTTGTTCATTTAAAGCTGTTCTTTTAATTTCTCCGACAAGATTATTAGTTTCAGCATCTATCGACATATCCATTTTACCTACTGTTGCAACACCTTGTGCAATAGAAATATCTTCCGTTTTTGTAACATTATCCAAAGAAAGACCTGTATCACGATTGCTTTGGATAAAAGTCATTTTGTCGCCAGCCTGCAATTTTTTATCATTTGTTAAAGTTAAATTGTTTACATCAATTTTAGCACCAGATAAGGTTCCATCACTACTTGCATTTGTAATATTTAATACAATACCATTATTTTCCCATTCTAATCCTTTAAATGTTATACTATTAAAATTTTTCACATTATAAACAACATTGCCATTAGCATTATTGCTTTTCCAACTGTCAATAATAAGTGTATTACCTTTTGTATCAGCAATATCTTTATTAGAACCATATAAAATTGCTCCTGCAATATCTATATCATTAGTTAATGTAATTACATTATTATTAACCTCTATTTCATCTGAGTTTTTATCATAACCGCCATAAACCTCCTTCCAATCTTTAATTTTACCACTTGAAAGTACTACATTATTCCCATTTGCTGTAGCACCATAACCGCCATATATCATACCATTTATTGTTCCACCAGATATTTCTATATAATTATTATTCGCTTTACCATTAACGCTATATCCTCCATAAATTCTACTGGAATTTCCAGTCATTTCTGAATTTGCTTTCACAATTACACGATTGTTTTCGCTCAATCCATAAGAACTATAGCCGCCATATAATAAACCTGTTATTTTAGCAGTGTCAGAAATAGTTATTATATTTTCTGATACTATAGCATTATCTTCTGTACTCCGGCCACCATAAACATTTGCTACTTTAGCTGACCCAGTTATTTCAATTGTATTATTTATTACACTATATCCATTATCTCCACCATAAACATTATTAACTTCTGCATCTTTTGTTATTAAAATACTATTATTTTCAACAGTTCCAGAATTAGTCAGATTGCCACCATACACAGAACCGTTTACTACCCCACCATAAATATTTACTTTATTTAGCTTTGCGCTTACATTGGTACCACTAACTCTTGCGCCATAAACATCTTGATAAAATATACCATCATAAATTTCCACAGTATTATTTTCTGCAATCTCACTACCAACTGAACCATATACAGATGAACTTTCATCTGGATTTACAATACTACTTGCACCTTTTTCACCAAAAATACCACCATTAATAACAAGAGTATTTCCATTCCCCATACCTGCTGCTATATCACTTCCTATAAGAGGTATATTATCTTGTACATTTATAGTAATTTTATTATTATTATTTTGGGTTGCCGGTTTATAAGCAATTCCTCTCCCAACATTAACACCACTAAAATCACCATTCTCTTTCAACTGCTCAAATCGTTCCCAAGAATTAATTTTAACTTCTACCGCCCACACCGGATTCGCCCATAAATTTGTGCAGGCGCACAGTACCGCTGCCATTAAAATTTTTCTTTTTGCATTTTTACTCATCATAAACTTTCTCTCCTCTATAAAAATTTTTTATTATTTGCAGGCTTTTTCTGCCTGCGTGTTTTTTATTATTACAGATATTGCCGGCTGGCTTAATCCAAATAAATTTGCCAAAAAGGCCTGCGATAAATTTTTCTCCGTATATAAACGCAAAATCTCTTTGTTGCGTTCTTCACGGTTATTAAATAAATTAACGTTAACTTCTTCGCTGCTTATTTGTACTCCGTAATCATGTAAAATAATCACTTTACGTTGTCCGTCCGGATAATAAATTTTCATTTCTAAATTTTTTATGCCGCTTTTGCTGTTTGGCGAAAAATTAAAAAATTCTACTTCACCGCTTCCTATAGCATCTTTAATTACTTTCTGCGTAAACGGAACATCTTTAATGTTCATTTTCACCACACCTTTTGTTAATATTAAAATATAAAACTCATTATTCATAACTATTTTACCAAACCATCTCCCCCCCGCAAGCAAAAGTTCGCACGCGAGCGCGAGCGAACTTTCCAGCAGGGGCTTTTTAGGTATGCTTAATAAACGCAAAAACCGCTCCACGCTATCGCACGGAGCGGTAATTTTTGCTGGCACGGCATATTTTATTTACAAAGAAAAGAACGGCACTAGCCTAACAGCAATATTCAAAATTTGCAATATCAAAATAAAAAGAACAGCAATAACGCTTTTTTGAACACTCTAAACAAGCGCTTTTGCTGTTCTGATACTAAAATATTCTATAAAATTTTAACAAACGGATAACTAAAAAATTATATTAAAGGAAGTGCTGTACTGTGAAACTGCGTTTAAAAACCTGCGGCGGCTAAATCTTTGTGCTAAAGTCCATGCGCGAACAGATTTTATCGTGTTCGCGCACGGAGAAGCCGCAGTGTTTTAACACTGCTGAACAGTATTGCACTTCCTTTTATCGTACTATTATTTACTCCTGCTCAACTTCGATATTGCCGTCTTTCAGCACAACTTTTACTTTTGTGCCGCTGCCGATTTCACCGGCAACAATTTTCTTGCCGAGAATGTTCTCAACGGTATGTACAATAAGGCGTTTCAGCGGGCGCGCGCCAAAGGCAAGGTCAAAGCCTGCGCTGGCAAGGTAAGCCACTGCGTCGTCGCTGGCGGTAAGCGTAATTTCCAGCTGTTTCTGCAGCCTGTCGCTGAGTTCTTTAAGGATGAGTTTAACAATATCCTTAATCTGTTCTTCCTGCAAAGCCTTAAATACTACAATATCGTCAACACGGTTCAAAAATTCCGGACGGAAGAAACGCATCAGCATGCTCTGTACTTCTTCGCGCGTTACTTCGCCTTTTTTCTGCATAATTTCAGCAGAACCGAGGTTGCTGGTCATAATAATCAGTGTGTTTTTAAAATCGACAATGCGTCCCTGCCCGTCAGTCAGGCGGCCGTCATCAAGCACCTGCAAAAGTACGTTAAATACATCGGCATGGGCTTTTTCAATTTCGTCCAGCAAAATAACGCTGTACGGACGGCGGCGCACTGCTTCTGTAAGCTGGCCGCCTTCATCATAGCCAACATAACCCGGAGGCGCACCGATTAAGCGCGAAACGGTGTGCTTCTCCATGTATTCGCTCATATCAATACGAATCATGTTGCGTTCATCATCAAACAAAATTTCTGCCAGTGCTTTGGCAAGTTCGGTTTTGCCTACGCCGGTAGGCCCAAGGAAGATGAACGAGCCAATCGGGCGATTGGGGTCTTTAATGCCTGCGCGCGCGCGGATAACAGCTTCGCTTACGGCTTTAACCGCTTCGTCCTGACCTACTACACGCTGGTGCAGGCGTTCTTCCAGATGAATGAGTTTTTCGCGTTCGCCGCCGTTTAAGCGTGCAACCGGGATACCCGTCCAGGTGCTTACAACTTTGGCAATGTCTTCTTCGTCAACTTCTTCTTTTAAAAGCACGCCGTCTTTGTCTTCAGCATCACCTTTGGCAAGGCGCGCCAGTTCTTTTTGCAGTTCCGGCAGGCGGCCGTATTTAAGTTCTGCCAGTTTGTTCAAATCGTAGCTGCGTTCTGCCGTTTCCATATCATGCTTAACGGCGTCAATTTCCTTTTTAACTTCGCGCACACGGCTGATGGCAGCTTTTTGTGCTTCCCAGCGTTTAACAAGCTCGTCGTTGGATTTTTTAAGCTCTGCCAGTTCTTCTTCGATTTTGGCAAGGCGGTCTTTGCTCTGCTCGTCGTCTTCTTTTTTCAAAGCCTGCGCTTCGATTTCCAGCTGCAAAATGCGGCGTTTGCTTTCGTCAAGCTCGGCAGGCAGGCTGTCGATTTCGGTACGCAGGCGTGCTGCGGCTTCGTCCACAAGGTCTATTGCCTTATCCGGCAAAAAGCGGTCATTAATATAACGGTTGCTTAATACAGCCGCTGCAACAAGGGCGGCGTCTTTAATACGCACGCCGTGGTGCACTTCGTAGCGTTCTTTTAAGCCGCGCAGAATAGAGATGGTGTCTTCAACATCCGGCTCTTTAACCATAACGGGCTGGAAGCGGCGTTCCAGAGCGCTGTCTTTTTCGATATATTTGCGGTATTCGTTCAGCGTGGTTGCACCAATGCAGCGCAGCTCGCCGCGGGCAAGCATCGGTTTTAAAATATTGCCTGCATCCATGGCGCCTTCGGCAGCACCGGCACCAACAACGGTGTGCAGCTCATCAATAAACATAATAATCTGTCCGCCGGATTCGGATACCAGTTTCAAAACTTTTTTAAGGCGTTCTTCAAACTCGCCGCGGTATTTGGCACCGGCAACAAGAGCTGCCAAATCCAGTGCGTACAGAGTTTTGTTTTTAAGGCTTTCCGGAACATCTCCAGCCACAATGCGGCGGGCAAGCCCTTCTACAATGGCAGTTTTGCCAACGCCCGGCTCACCAATCAAAACAGGGTTGTTCTTTTTGCGGCGCGAAAGAATTTCAACCACGCGGCGGATTTCTTCATCTCTGCCGATAACAGGGTCAAGCTTGCCTTCTTTGGCTTTGGCGGTTAAATCCTGCCCGTATTTTTCAAGCGTCTGTTTCTTTTCGTCGCCTTCAGCACTGTTTGTGTAAGCCATATACAGGCCTTCGGCCTTGTTTTTGGTAATGCCGTATTTTTTCAAAAGCGCGGTAACATCGCTGTCGCCGTCACTGGCAAGGGCACCAACCAAATGGCAGATGTTAACTTCGCCCTGCCCTGCGTTCTGCGCTGCAATAGCCAGCACGCGGGCTGCGCCGGTACTCATCATAAGCCCTCTGTCCTGCCCTTTTACGGAAGGTATTTTCTGCACAAGGCGTTTGGCCTCCGCAGTAAAGGTGCCGGCATCAGCGCCGGCATTTTTAAGCAGGAACGGGAAAAATCCTTCACTTCCGACCAGCGCAACTAACAGATGGGCGCAGGTCAGTTCCTGGTTATAATTTATAACAGCCTGCTGCTGAGCAGCTTCCAATATGCTTTTTACTTCTTCACTGTAGCGTTCATTCATAGCGCTAACCTCCTTCAAACTGTATAAACAGTAAAATATTTTACATAAATTTTTATGTTAAATACGCAGGGAAACCGCTTCCGGCGGCGAATATGCAAGTAAATGCTTTTTTCACGGAGGATATTTTATGAATACATCCATGATTGTATACCGTCTTTTTGACGTTGCCGACGAAATTGACCTTGATTTGGTGCAGGCCCTTTGGACCAGCCGCAACAAAATCGCTTCCAGGCTCCGCCTGGACCGTATATCTACCAAGTCTATTACTTTTAAGGACCCGCCGGTTCTTGTTGAGCTTGGTTCCCATGATATGAAGCTGGGCAACGGTACTTACCTTACCGAAGTTAAAGCCCGCATTTTTGATTTAGGCGTTATCAGCCTTATTCTGCGTATTCATTTTGAAGATGATGTAACCTTTGATGAATACATGGATATGTCTATCGTCAGCGAAAACATGCCGGAAGACGAAATCCGCTCTTACCTTGACGCCGTTTTGGAAACCATCCGCCCGGCGTGCAGCAATGAGCGCGTTTCCGACTTTGACGAAGATTTTGTAGTTTATTATTTTCAGGACAAAGTGCCCGAAAACTGGGATATTGTGCCGCTGCTTTTGAAAGACCGTACGCCTGTAAGCCCGGAAACCCGCGCCGAAACACTGGCCAACCGGTTTACTTACGCCGACGACGTATGCTACCTTGCGTGGGATTCCGCCGTTGTGTATGACCCCAGCGGCAGCCTTGACGTGCCCGACCTTCTGGAATTTGCCAACGCCCAGTTTCTGGAACTGCGCTACTACGACAATGCGCTTAACGAAGCCATTGACCGCACTTATGACGAGCTGGAAGCCGCCGAAAAAGGCAGCACCGGCAGCCGCCAGACAAGCTACCGCAAAATACGCGGCAGGCTGATGGAACTGATGGCTGATGTAAGCACGCTGACAAGCAATATCAACAATGCTTTGCAGGTTACGGAGGATATTTTTTACGCGCGCATTTACACGCGCTATCTCGACCTTCTGCGTGCTTCGGTTTGGAAGGACAACATTGAAAACAAAATGCTTGTCATTCAGCGCAGCTACAATCTTCTTAACGAAGAAGTATCCATGTACCGTTTTGAATATATCGGCATGAGTGCCGTTACGCTTTTGGCAATTATTTTACTTTTAATAATTTACCTTGCTGTGCGTTAACAGCATATTTATTAACAGGGGCATTTTTCTGCTCCTGTTTTATATTATAGCAACAAAAGTCAAAAAGTCAAATATTTTTTATGTTTTTGTGATAAATTTTTTCATTATTTTAACTTGACAAATTGACGCTGCGGAAGCAAAATATACACATTACTTTATTTTTTGAGAGGGGAAAGAAAATTATGACACCATCATCAATTTTGAAAGGAACTGCTGTACTGCTTTTTTTGCAGGGCGTCAGTACGGTTGCGCTTAATTTATGCGGCATTAAATTTCCGCCTGCGCTGCTGGCAATGATTCTGCTGCTGGTACTTTTGCTCAGCGGCGTTATAAGGGTGCGTACCATTGAAGATGTCTGCGATATTTTAATAGAAAAAATGGGCATGCTCTTTTTACCCGCAGGCGTAAGCATTTTGCTGTATCTGGACGTTATTCTTGCAGAAAGTACCGCCATTGTGGCTACCGTTATTATAAGCAGTTTTATGATACTGATTGTAACGGCTGTATTTTTAAACTTTATGCTGAAAAGTAAAGGCGGTGCCGGGAAATGACTTTTTTACCAGAAGCTTTCATCCAATCGCCGCTGTTTGGCATTGCCCTTACCATTGTTGTTTATGTAATATGCGAAATTATTGTAGATAAGTTTGAACTGAGCATTATTCCACCGTTTGTGTTGGCGTGCCCGATGATAATTGCCTTTATTTATTTTCAGGAGCCGTATATTACATACGAGGATTACGAAACAGGCGCAGGCTTTATCAACTTTCTGCTCGGCCCTGCCACCGTGGCACTGGCCCTGCCGCTGTACAACAACAGGCGCATTATAAAAGAAAACCTGCCGGTAATTATAAGCGGCATTCTTGTTGCTACCATTACAGGCATAGTCAGCATCTTCATTTGCGGCAAAATGTTCGGCGCAAGCAGCCAGGTACTGCTTTCCATGATTCCAAAATCCGTAACAACGCCTATTGCCATGGATATTTCTTCCGCTATCGGCGGTATTCCGGCGCTTACGGCCGCCTGTGTAATTTTTACAGGCATGCTTGGCGCAACCTTTAACCACAAAATTTTAGAAGCTTTAAAAATTAAAAACAACATTGCCATCGGCCTTTCCATAGGCGCTTCCAGTCACGGGCTCGGCACCAGCGTCTGCGCTGGCAAAAATGCCTTGCAGCTGGCAATCGGCGGCGCTTCCATAGGGCTTACCGGCATAGCAACTTCCATTTTGGCTCCTATTCTGCTGCCGTTTATGGAAAGCTTATTTTAAAATTTAACACTATATACGCAAAAACGGTATTGCCTTTTACGGCAATACCGTTTTTTTATTTTGCGGGCTTTGTTAAATTTATGCCGCACAGCTTCATGCCGCGCTCATATTTGCTGCGGTTTTCCGGTGTTACAGGCACCAGTTTTGCAATCTGCCCTGCATAGGCAAGCAGGTCTTCTTTGGTGCCGCTTTTAATTTCCAGTTCCGTTTCGTTAACAGCACATTCATTTCCGGTTATGCCGGAAATAATTTTGCCGCGGTCAACCGCCAGTTCCACCGTTGTAGCCGCGCTTATTTTAAGCAGGCACAGCCTGCGTTCAACATCAACGGTAAACAGTTTTACAAGCGGCTCACCGGCAATAAGTTTTTCCAAATCCGTATCAAAGCCTTCTTCTTTAAACCCCTGCAAAACAGGCTTGCCGTCAGGCAAATCAACATTATATTCGTTGCGGCTGGAAACCCCGCCGTGAGCTTCTTTTTCCGTTTTAATGGTGGCTTCGTATTTAGTACCGTTTTTGCGCACGCGGTAAGCAATGCCGCTGTGCATCAGTTTAAAAGACGGCGTATCGTAATACGAAGTTTCAAGGTGGTGTACGGCTTCGCTGCCGCCGATAATTTTATCCGCTACAAGCGGAGAAGCAAGCAGTTTTTGCAAAGCCTCCGCCACAATATTAAGTTTTATTTCAATTTCTGCCGGCATTTTTACACTCCTTTTAGGCGATTGAGCCTCTCAGTTCGGTAAAAATAACTTTACCTTCATCAAGACTGTAAACAGTAGGTTCAAGTTCACGCAAATCCTCCGTGCGCCAGCCTTTATGCTGCTCCTCCAACAGTTTAAGCGCTTCTTCAAGGCTTTCCGCCGCCACAATGGCAATGGCATCAAGGTAAAATTCCGTGTTAACGCAGGGTTCCTGTATCATGCTGTGGCTATGGTAGGTTTTGTTATGGCGCCATACATAAAGTTTCATAAACGCACCTTCTTTCCGTGTTCTTTTAAATTAATTATAAACTTTTATCGCCGCCGCGGCAACTTTTAGGGCACAGGCTTTTAAAATTTGCCCTTAAACAGCAAAAGCCGCCGGAGTAACCCCGGCGGCACTTTGCCATGAATATTAAAATTAATCTCTTAATTTAGCTTTGTAGGCTTCGCCAACTTTTTCTACAACATTTTTAATAACGGCATCAATTTCTTCATCCGTTAAAGTACGGTCATCTGCCTGGAAAGTTAAGTTGAACGCCATGGATTTATAACCAGCTTCCACCTGTTTACCGGTGTAAACGTCAAATACTTTTACCTGTTTCAGCAGGCTGCCCGCGTTAGCGCGGATAACTGCCTCCAGTTCTTCCATGGCAACCTCCAGCGGTACAACAACCGCAATATCGCGCGAGGTTGCAGGATATTTGGGCAGATGTACAAACTGCGGTACATGGGATGCACTTGCAACAAGCGGTTCAACTTCCAGTTCCAGCACACATACGCTGCCGTTAAGGCCATAGTTTCCGGCAACGGTCGGGTGCAGTTCACCGAACCAGCCAATTACCCTGCCTTCGTATTCAACGGCACAGCTCTTGCCGGGGTGCAGGTAAGGCTGAGCCACCGGCACATATTTTGCGCCTGCAATCTGTAAATTTTCCAAAAGGCCTTCCACAGCGCCCTTCATATCGTAAAAATCAACTTCGTCTTTGGTTTCAGTCCAGTTAAGGCTGCTGCGTCTGCCTGCCAGAACGGCACATAAAACCGGTTTTTCTTCCGGCAGTTCTTTAAGCGGCAGAGCCTTGGGCAAAAATACCTTGCCGATTTCAAAAATCTTAACGGATTCTGCCTGGCGGGCCTGGTTATAAGCAGCCGTATTAAGCATACCCGGCAGCATGCTGGTGCGCATTACCTTAAATTCATCGCTCAGCGGGTTCATCAGTTCAATGGCTCCACGGCGGCTGTCTGCTTCGTCCAGCAGGATTTTATCAAAAGAATTGGGGTTAATGAAGCTGTAAGTCATAACTTCGTTCAAACCGGCAGCAACAAGATAATCCTCAATTTCTTCGCATACATCGTCAATTACAGCCTGACGGCCCTGTACCAGCGGCAAATCCGGATTATGCGATTCAATCTTATCATAAGAATGCATTCTCGCAATTTCTTCGCTGATATCGGCGTCGCAGCTGATGTCATAACGCCAGGAAGGTGCGGTAACGGTTAATACGCCGCCGTCGTATTCCACGCCGAACTGTAATTTTTTAAGAATATCAACCATTTCTTCAGCGGCAATTTCCACGCCGATACGGCTGTTAATAGCCTGCGGCGTTACGCGGATAACGGCAGGTTTAACTTCTTCCGGATAATCTTCTACAATGCCGCAAACCGTTTCGCAGGCACCCATCTGTTCCAACAGGTGTACGGCGCGGTTTAAAGCATTATGGTTCAGCACCGTATCTACGCCGCGTTCAAAACGGCCGGAGGCTTCACTGCGCAGCCCCAGCGCTTTGGAAGTACGGCGGATGGAAGGCCCGTTAAAGGTTGCGGCTTCCAGCATTACGTTAACGGTTTCGCCGGTAACTTCGGTTTCCAAACCGCCCATAACACCGCCAAGGCCAACAGCATGGTCAGGGTCGGCAATGGTAATCATATCAGAGGTTAAAATGCGTTCCTGCCCGTCCAAGGTTACCAGTTTTTCACCGTCTGCGGCGCGGCGCACAATAAGTTTATGCCCACCTACCTTATCATAATCATAAGCATGCATCGGCTGGCCAAGTTCCAGCATTACATAGTTGGTAACGTCAACAACGTTGCTTATCGGGCGCATACCGCAGGCACGCAGGTGCTTCTGCATCCATTCCGGGCTGGGCCCGATTTTAATGTTTTTCAGTACGCGCACTGCAAAACGGCTGCACAAATCTTTGGCGTCAACTTCAATGGCAGCCATATCAGCAGCACTGCCGCCGGCAGCTTCCTTAACGCTCATGTCCGGCATGCGCAGTTCTTTGCCAAGCACTGCAGCAGCTTCACGCGCCAGTCCGATAATATTGGTGCAGTCGCCGCGGTTGGCGGTAAGGTCAATATCAAGCACTACATCGTCAAGGCCGAGCACTTTTTTAATATCCACACCAACCGGTGTATCCGGCGGCAGAATGAAAATGCCTTCGCGCTGTTCCGGCAGCAAAAGTTTGGCGTCAATGCCAAGTTCAGCCGCGCTGCACAGCATGCCAAAGGAATCAAGGCCGCGCATTTTTGCTTTTTTAAGCGTCATGCCGTTCGGCAGATGAGAGCCGATAACTGCTACCGGCACCATATCATATTGGTGAACGTTCTGCGCACCGGTTAAAATTTGCAGAATTTCCGGCCCGCCGACATCCATCTTGCAAATCCACAAATGGTCAGAATTAGGATGGCGCTCGATATGCGTTACCTTACCGGTAACAACGCCTTCCAGCCCTTCACCGAGATGGTTTACGCTTTCAACCTCCAGCCCTACGCGGGTAAGTTTTTCAGCCAGCTCCTCAGGAGTGACATCAATATCTACATATTGTTTAAGCCAATCAACAGATGCTAACATGGTACCCCTCCTTATTTAAACTGGCGGATGAACCGCAAATCATTTTCAAAGAACAAACGCAAATCGTCAATGCCGTATTTAAGCATGGCAATACGTTCTACGCCCATGCCAAAAGCATAGCCGCTGGTTTTTTCGGGGTCGTAGCCGCTCATGCGCAGTACGTTGGGGTGTACCATGCCGCTGCCTAAAATTTCCAGCCAGCCGCTGTTTTTGCACACACGGCAGCCTTTGCCGCCGCAGATAACGCAGGAAATATCAACTTCCGCACTCGGTTCGGTAAACGGGAAATAACTCGGGCGCAGGCGGATGCTTACGCTGCTGCCGAACATTTCCTTGCAGAAGGTTTCCAGTGTGCCTTTTAAATCGGCAAGGCTGATATCCTTGCCAAGCACCAAACCTTCAACCTGATGGAACATAGGCGAATGGGTTGCATCGTAGTCGTTGCGGTATACGGTGCCCGGCGAAATCATGCGGATTGGGGAATCCGGCACGCTTGCCTGCATTTTGCGCGCCTGCATAGGCGAAGTCTGAGTGCGCAGCAAAATGTCTTCGGTAATATAAAAAGTATCCTGCATATCCCTTGCCGGATGGTCTTTCGGCAGGTTCAATGCTTCAAAGTTATAGTAATCGCTTTCAATCTGCGGCCCTTCCAGAACTTCAAAGCCCATGCGCATAAAAATCTTTTTAATTTCGCGCATTGTCAGCGTAATGGGGTGCAGATGCCCGCACTGCGGTTTGCGGCCGGGCAGCGTAATGTCAACCTTCTCGCTGGCAAGGCGCTGTTTTAAGGCTTCAGCTTCCAAAACTTCGGCTTTGGCGGCAATGGCTTCTTCCAAAATCTTTTTTACTTCGTTTACAATCTGGCCGATTTTCGGTCTTTCTTCTGCCGGCAGGCTGCCCATGCCGCGCAGGATGTCAGTCATATGGCCTTTTTTGCCAAGATACTTAACGCGCAAATCTTTCAGCGCGTCCACGCTTGCAGCTGTTTCCAGCTCTTTAAGCGCCTGCTCTTTAAGTGCTTGCAGTTCTTCTCTCATACTTAACCTCCCAAAATTCAGCATTCAGGGGCAGGCGGTAAAAATAAAAAAGCCTCCGCCCCTTCAAAGGGGCGAAAGCTGCATAACTTCCGCGGTACCACCCTGTTTTGTACCTCATAACGCCTTAACGCGGCAAACGCCGTTCCTACTTATTTTCAAAACGGATGCTCCAAAGTGAACTTCGGCACAACCTGTATCACAGGGCTTTCAGCCATGGCCCTGCTCTCTGCGTCGCAGTTTATGCCTACTCTCTTTTTCATAGCACAAATTTTATAAATTGACGTGTATTATTATAACACAGCCTTTATTTTGTTGCAAGACGGCGGCGCATGGCTTCAAACATAACTACGCCCCCTGCCACTGCCGCATTAAGCGATTCTGCCCTGCCCTGCATTGGTATAAACACCCTTTTGGCAGCGGCAGCCTTTAAGCTTTCCGAAGCGCCGTAAGCCTCGCTGCCCACAACTATGGCCGTGCGCGCGCCAAAATCCGCCTCATACAGGTTTTGTGCGCCGTCAAGGCAGGTAACCATAATTTCGTAATTGTTTTTATGCGCCCAGCTGGTAAACTCAGCTTCCGGCATATCGCACAAAACAGGCATGCGCAAAAGCGAGCCCATGGTGGAGCGCACTGTTTTTGGCGCATAAGCATCGGCGCAGCCCGCCAGCAAAACAACCGCTGCAATGCCTGCCGCTTCCGCCGTGCGGATTAAAGTGCCGACATTGCCGGGGTCTGCTACACGGTCAAGCACAAGCACAGTACCGTCTGCCACTATAAAACCCTGCGGCTTGCTGCACACCGCCAAAACACCCTGAGGCGCTTCCGTGTCGCTCATTTTTTTCATAACCTGTTCCGTTACGCTGTAAAGCTCAATATTTTTTGCAGCAGCATCAGCCAAAAGCTGCGCCAATCTGGTATTTGCAGTATCAGGCACGGCAAAAATCTTCTGCACAGCGGCATAACGCACCGCTTCTTCAACGGCGCGCAGGCCTTCAACAACAAAACTGCCGCTGCGTTCGCGGTACTTTTTCTGTTTTAAATTGCACACATCCTTAACAATGGCGTTGCCAAGGCTTGTAATCTCTTTCATTAAACAATTTCCTCTAAGGCTTTAATGTTCTGATGCTCGCCTATAACAATCATCTCGTCGCCTTCTTCCAAAACCTGAGTCGGTTTCGGGTTAATATAAGTTACGCCTTCGTGCTTGATGGCAACAACGTTAACATTGTAACGTTTGCGCAAATCGGATTCGATAAGGTTTTTGCCAACCAGCGAATGAGGAATATTCGTACTCATAAGGCTGATGTTGTTGCTCATTTCAATGTAGTCAACAATGCTGCTGGAAATAAGGTTATGGGCAACGCGCTTGCCCATGTCGCGTTCAGGGTAAATAATTTTATCCGCGCCGATTTTTTCAAGCATTTTGCCGTGTACGGCACTGGTTGCTTTAACGGCAACAAAAGGCACGCCCATTTCCTTAAGGTTCAGCGTTGTTAAAAGGTTGTCTTCAAGCGGACCAATACCTACAATAACAACCTCGTAGTTATTAATGCCAAGGCTGCGCAGGGTGTTTTCGTCAGAAGCATCCGCACTTACAACATGCGTCAGCTCATGCGATAAATCCTGCACAATTTCTTCATCACTGTCAACGCCCAAAACCTGGTAGCCAAGCTCATGCAGCGTAAGTGCCACGCTGGTGCCGAAGCGCCCCAGGCCAAGCACCGCAAACTGTTTTTGTTTATTGTTTTTTGCCATTATTTACACCCCATTAACCTATGTTGATATGTTCCGACGGATACCTTATTTTGTTGGTACCGGAACTTAAGAAACTCAAAATAAAAGTTAAAATACCGATACGGCCGATATACATGGTTAAAATTAAAATCCATTTGCCAAACGGCTGCCAGTCGGGCGTAATGCCAATACCCAAACCTACCGTACCGAACCCGGAAACAACCTCAAACAAAATATCTATAAACGGATAACGCCCGTTATTTATTACCAAAAGCATCATGGTGGCAAAAAGCACCCAGATAAGGCACAGTACAGTAATTACAAACGATTTGTCAACAATCTTTTCATCTATGCGCCTGCCAAACATAACCACATCACGCTGGCCTTTCAGCATATACCATAACGACGCCATCAATACAATAAACGTGGTTGTTTTAATGCCGCCGCCGGTAGAACCGCTGCCCGCACCGATAAACATCCAGATAATCAGCACAAACAGGCTGCTGTCATGCAGATGCATTAAATCAATGGTGTTAAAACCGGCAGTACGCGAGGACACAGCCTGGAAAAACGCTGCCATCCAGCTGTCGAACATGCTCATATTGCCCAAAGTATACGGATTGTTCGATTCAAAGCACCATAAAAGCAAAGTACCCACAACGTTTAAGCCAACGCTTGTTAAAAGCACTATTTTGGTATGCAGCGAAAAACGTTCCCAGTTCCAGCCGCGCTTTAAATCTTCCAACACCATAAAACCAAGGCCGCCGAGAGTAATCAAAAGCGCAATGCTTAAATTAATAACGATATCGCCGTGATAATCAATAAGGCTCTTATAATCGCCCATCAGGTCAAAACCGGCATTACAAAAGGCCGATACCGAATGCCAGTAGCCGTAAACAACGCCAATCCAGCCCATTTCCTTAACAAAAGCAAAATGCGCCGCCAGAATTGTGCCAAAAAAGAACTCAATTACAAGCGTATACTTAATAATGTTCAGCGCAATGCGTACAACGCCGGATATTTCCGTCTGGTTCATAGATTCCTGCAAAAACAGACGCTCACGCAGGCTAACCTTGCGCCCGGCAATAACCATTACCAGCGTCGTCATCGTCATAATGCCAAGGCCGCCGATTTGTATCAGCGCAATCAGCACCATTTTGCCGAACCACGAAAGCTGGTTGCCAACGTCGATAACCGTCAGCCCCGTTACGCACGAAGCCGATGTTGCCGTAAACAGCGCATCAAGAAAAGTAAGGCCCTGCCTGTCCTGCGTGGAAATTGGCAGCATAAACAAAAACGCGCCGGCCAAAATAAGCAGCATAAAGCTTAATGCCACCATCTGGCTGCCGTTAAAAGCCTGCCCAACCCAACGCAAAAACTTATTTTCACGCCCCAAGGTATACTCACCTCATTTAAAAACTTTTTGCTAAAATTTTTATTATTAAAGCCATTGCGGCTGTTACCACGTATTATACCAAATTATGAAATTTTTGCAAATTTTTACACAAATAAAAAAGACCAACGCAGTAAAACGTTGGTCCTTTAATGCTTATAAATTACAGAGCAGCTTTAGCGGTTTCAACCAGTTTTGCAAATGCAGCTGCATCGAAAATTGCCATATCTGCCAAAACCTTACGGTCAAGCTGAATGCCTGCTTTGGTAAGGCCGCAGATAAAGCGGCTGTAGCTCATGCCGTTAGCACGGGTTGCAGCATTGATACGGGCAATCCACAAACGGCGGAACTCGCGTTTTTTAGCACGGCGGTCGCGGCGTGCATAGCTCAATGCTTTCATTACAGTTTCGTTAGCTTTTTTGAACTGTAAATGTTTAGCTCCGCGGTAACCTTTAGCCAGTTTTAAAATATGTTTATGACGGCGGTGTGCAGTTACACCAACTTTAATTCTTGCCATTAGTAATATCCTCCCTTAACTCCACTAATTATGCATACGGCAGCATTTTAACTACGCGTTCATGGTCAGTTTTATGCACTAAAGTAGCTTTGCGCAGATTTCTCTTGCGGGCAGGAGCTTTTTTCTCAAGAATATGGCTCTTATAACCTTTGGCACGTTTAAATTCACCGGAAGCGGTTTTTTTGAAACGTTTTGCAGCAGCTCTGCGGGTTTTCATTTTCAACTTCATTTAAAAAATCCTCCTTATTTACTCGGTTTCGGCGCAACTATCATAATCATGTTTTTGCCTTCAAGTTTGGGCTGTCTTTCAACAACTGCCATCTCTTTAAGCTGGGCAGCCATTTTGTTTAAAAGAACTTCACCCAGTTCCGGATGCGAAAGCTCACGTCCGCGGAACATAATGGTAACCTTTACTTTGTCGCCATCTTCTAAGAAACGCACGGCATTTTTAAACTTAACGTTAAAGTCATGTTCTTCAATGCCGGGGCGCAGCTTAACTTCTTTAATGTCAAATGTTTTCTGTTTCTTACGAGACTCTTTTTCGCGTTTCTGCTGCTCGTAACGATACTTGCCGTAATCCATAATCCGGCACACAGGCGGTTTGGCAGTAGGTGCAATTTCCACCAGGTCGAGATGTTTTTCATAAGCAAGCTGCTGGGCTTCGCGGCCGGACATAATTCCGAGCTGTTCGCCATCGCTGCCGATAACGCGCACTTCACGTGCCCGAATTTCTTCATTGATACGCAAGTTTTCCTTAGCTATGACAAGTCACCTCCAAAATATTTCAGTCAAAAAGAAAAGCGGGCAGAACAAATCCACCCGCGTTAATACATATCCAACCCTGTCGAGCGCAGCTGCAAGGTGAGAAGCGAGCGGCTTCTACTTTGTTACCCGAATATAATAACACAACCGTGCAGCCTTGTCAACAAATTATTTAATTATTTTCTTGCGCCGAGCTGGCCGTCAATAATGAACAGGCCGCCTACATTATCGCCAACCATTTGCAGTTTTTCAACAATTTCGGAAGCGCTGGCTTCTTCTTCAACCTGTTCGTCAATGAACCATTTCAAATGGCTCTGGGCAGCATAATCTTTTTCTGCCAAAGCTACTTCATACATATCGTGAATGCGGGAAGTAACATATTTTTCATGTTCCAGAACTTTTTTGAACAGTTCCAGCGGAGTGCCGTAATCGGCAGCCGGTGCTTCAATAGCAAGCAGTTCCGGTTTTTCACCGCAATCCTGCATAAAGCCCATTAATTTAAAAGCATGCTCACGTTCTTCTTCATACTGTGCTTTCAGCCAGTGTGCCATGCCTTTAAAATTTTTAGCTTCCATATCAAGGCTCATTGCCAGATACATATATGCAGAATATAATTCAGCCTGAACCTGCTCGTTAAATGCTTTGTAAACTTTTTTCTTCATATTAAAATCCTCCTTTTTTTGGAAACGCTTTCTTGATGATTTAAGTATAACACAGTCCGCGCATTTAATCAATAATAATTATTTATTTTTTTGTAAAATATTTGTTCATATCGCAAAAATAATAAAAAATTCCGTTTTCTGCTATCAATAAAAAAGCACCTTAAAAGCCATTTTAAACTTTAAGGTGCCGGTAAAAATTATTTTTCTTTCATCTGTTTAACAATCAGCGATACGGAAGGCTGGCTCATGTTAAATAAATTAGCCAAAAATAATTGTGATAAGCCTTCTTCGTGATACAGGCGGTAAATTTCTTCGTTGCGCCCGACACGCTCGGTAAAAGGCTCTATTTCTACCGTTTTGCCGTCAACCTTATAACCGTAATCGTACAAAACAACTATCGTATAGTCGCCGTCAGGTTTCTGTGCTTTAATCTCCCAGCAGCGCATGCCGTTTTTACCTCGCGGCATATAGTTAATGTATTCTGCCGTACAGTTACCGGCAATTTGCTTAAATTTTGCTTCATTAAAAGGTACTTTTGCCATAATTATCATCTTTTTAGGTATAACATAATATTAAAATACAGTAAAAAAATAAGAAAGTTTGCACTGTTCGGCTCTGCAAAAATGCTGCGTCTTCTCCGATTCCGTCCGGGCTCAGCACCGGACTCTCTAAAGCAATTACCTTAAATTAAGCCGCCGCAGTTTTTGCATGCCGCCTTACAGTACAAATCTTTCTTAAACTATATAAGCCGTCTTAATTACCTTACATTAAAAATCAAATCTTACACCGGCATTCCACTGCCACGGAGTTTCAATATCGCCGCCGTATGTTTTTTCCACATCAAAATACAGATGCGCAGTTTCACTGAGGTTGATGTTGGTGCCAATGCCTAATTCAAACCAGCCTCCGCCAAGGTCCTGGTCATAAACGGCATTATTTTTGCCGTCTGTCATTTTTACATTGGTATCTCCGTCAAAATCGTACAGGTAGCTTGCTTTTACATATACATTGCCTGCGCCAATATCCTTACCTGCCGCAAAACCCAAACGCCCTACTACGCTGTCCATTGCGTCCTGCGTCACTCTTACGTCACGGCTCGTGGTATAGTTAGCACTGCTTAAATGACCGTAAGTTAACTGTACCTGCGGCTCTACCCAAAAGTCATTGCCAGCTTCAATACGTTTCCCATATTCAGCGCTGAAGGCATAACCGTTGTTTCTGTAATCGCCGGTGCTTTCAATGCCGCTGCGTCCAAATACATCAAATTCGTTATCCAAACGTGCGTATTTAGCGCTTAAATCAATGTATTGTCCGTCGTCAGCAACGTAAGTGCCGTATACGGTAAAGCCGGTGGACTGGTTTTCGCCACTGCCGGTTGCAAAGCTGCTCTTGCCTTCGGTACGGCTGATGGCGCCGCCGATATACCAGTTGCTGTCGCCTACTTTTTCATCATAGCCTAACTGGTAAGTGCTGTACTGGTTTTTAATATCCATATCGCCGTATTTGCTTTCGCCGCGTTTCATGCGTGCCCAAATGCCGGCTTCGCCGTTACTGCTGCGCAGTTCGCCCATACGCTGGTGCATTTCGTCATTTTCTGCACGCCATGCCATAAAGGCTACGTTGGCAAGTTCGGTAATGCCTTCGTTTGCAATATGTCCTTTTTCAATAACAGTGTTAGCAATAATATTGCCATATTCATCTACCAATGCAGTAGTTTCGCCTATAATATCACTTTCCTGTGCAAGTACGCTGTCTAACTGATTACCATTTGTAATTTCAACAGTATCTGCTAAATCCTGCAAGCTGCCAGCAAGGTCGTTTCTGTCAAAATTATCGGTTGCTGCGCTGGTGCCGGTAACCTGCACGTTAGCATTTTTATTATTAGTAATAGTAATCAAACCATCTGCTACAGCTTCAGTAACAATATTTAATCCATCACCACTTACTGTATTGATAGTTAATTTTTGATTTTCGGTAAAAGCTTTTATCTCGGCACCATTAGAGTGCAAATTATTAATGCTATAATTACCACTTTCTTCATGTCCGGATAATGGAACTTCCGCATGCAACCCATTAACAATACCGCCTAAATCAATAACAGCATTTTCTGATAATGTTGTTGCACCAGTAAGTTTACTGTTATCACGCATATAAATAGTTCCGTCAGAAGTTACATTTTCAGCAGTCGCGCCTTGATTTAAAACTAATTCTGCCCCAGTATTTACTGTAACATTACTACTTGTAGCCTTTTCATAAATAGTTTGCCGTCCTCCACTTTCAATGGTCGTATTATTTACATCTGCATCATTTTGTACACCTTGCCAGCCATTTTCTTTAATAATGGTATTAGTTACAGTACCACTATCAATAGTTACTGTACCATAACTATCAATTTTCAATCCGTTTACTGTACCTCCGGCAACAGACATGCTTGCCATATTAGTACTATCAACACCTTTTAAGCTAACATCAGTTAAATTCCCATTTTTCATGCTAATGTCGCTTTTTCCGCCATCAACTGTAATCTTTTCTACATCAGCTCCGTCAATAGAAATGTCAACATTATTTAAAGCAGTTATATTTTCAGCCCTACCACCATTAATGTTTAAACCCGGTCTTTTATTATTTTCTATATCACCCTTTAAATTTATATCTTTTACTGTACCTGAAACAACGTTAACTATACCATTTGTAACTTCAGTAGAATTTAACATTCCACCTTGTAAAGATACATTGCCACCAGCAATCAAGGTATCTGTAGCTGTTCCCTTTACTACCATATTGCCATTATTTAAAATAAGTTTATTCGTTTTTCCATCTGTATCTACATTAATTAATCCGCCATTTATTGTAGAGTTCCCTAAAATACCATTAGTAACCTTAACAGTACCTGAATCCATTGTCATGTCACTTACTGTACCAGCATAACTTGTTTCATTAACGGTACCACCTATAATAATCACACCACCATTATTTTTTAATTTTGAAGCATTACCACCACGTACATAGACTTGTGCATTTTGCCAAACTTGTGTCCCAATTGCTGTGCCATAAACATCTTGGCGTCCGCCAGTTCCACTTTCATTGCCTGTTAAAACTGTATTTTTTGCAGTCGCACCTTTATTAACTATTTGGCAAGCTTGTGAAGTAGCTGGATCATTATCATTAGTAACTGTTATTTTATCAGAACTCTCACCTTCTTGCAAAGTACCGCCATTTGCTCCGCCCCAACCTGTAATTGTTCCACCTTCGTATGTTGCCGCACTCACAACGCCATACGGCATTGCCAAAATTAAACCAAGAGTAATACTTTTTGCCAACAGCTTATTGCTTTTCATAAATTAACATCCCTTTCATCATCTTTAAGATTTTTTAATATTTATTTATAAACAACTCGCTTACTGAAATTATACCATACCTTTACCCCCCCGCAAGACATTTTTGAAATTAATAATTTGTACTGTACGTTGTCTTGCGCACCGGTAACTTTTTTGTAAAGCCAAAACTTTTAATTTAACATATAAAAATTTTTAAAACAAGGTCTTTACAAACCGTGCGGCGTTCCGTTATAATCTTGCTTACGCCGCTTTTGCGTGGCCACGGTAAAGCTGGTAAGTTTAAAATTTGGAGGTTTTTGTGATTCAAAGAAAAAATTTGTCATCTTTCAGCCAAATACCGGGCAGGGTTTTAAAACCTGCCGTGCCGGAAATGGATATTATTCCTAAAACCGTGCGCCACAAAACTTTTACCACTTTGGCAAATAAAACAAAAAGTTTAATTACTGCCGCCCAAAATGGCGATAAACAGGCTTTAGAACA
>ENA-OPCS01000779-OPCS01000779.1-human-gut-metagenome-genome-assembly--contig:-NODE-779-length-22237-cov-2.419214_pt1 | contig 22237 bp, 19 predicted proteins | sample MGYA00241256_ERZ501492 | MGnify/ENA primary metagenome ERZ501492 (study PRJEB25962, sample SAMEA2042512) | human gut metagenome | biome: human gut; feature: human-associated habitat; material: faeces... | reverse complement strand
CTGACCGGAATCGGAGGAGCCGCAGCATTTTTGCAGAACTGAAACAGCGTAAATCATTTGCGGTGAGTTTTAATAATAAAAAATTTTACTTTGCAAGCGAAGGAACATTATGGATAAGTTACAAAATTTACAGCCCTGGCAGCAGGTGCAGGGCATTTATGTGCATATACCGTTTTGCAGGCAAAAATGCCTGTACTGCGATTTTAATTCGTACGCCGGTTTTGGGGCAGAGGTAATGGCAAAATATGCTGCGGCGGTATGCAGGGAAATTGCCGGGCGCAGAAAAGATGTACCTGTAAACGACAATGCTTCAATTTATTTTGGCGGCGGTACGCCAAGCCTTTTACCGGCTGAAGCTATAAAAGAAATTACGGACGCTTTAAAAAAGTACGGCTGGTGGCAAAATCCGTGCGAGGCGTCTATCGAGGCAAATCCCGGCACTGTTGATTTGCATAAACTGAAAGCATTGCGGCAGCTGGGGTTTGACCGCATCAGCTTTGGCGTGCAGAGTTTAAACGATGAAGAATTAAAAGCAATAGGACGCGTGCATAATGCAGCCGAAGCATTGGAAGCAATAGAGCTTGCCAAACAGGCAGGCTTTAAGCGCATTAATGCCGATGTTATTTACGGCCTGCCGGGGCAGACTATGGCAAGTTTAAAGGAAACGCTTACGCGGCTTTGCAGTACCGGCATTGAGCATTTATCCGTTTATGGGCTGATTGTTGAAGACGGCACGCCGCTGCAAAAAATGACAGAAGCAGGGCAGATAATTTTGCCGGATGAGGACGAAGCTGCCGATATGTACGAATTTGTACAGGAGTTTTTAAAAACGCAGGGTTTTGAGCGCTATGAAATATCTAACTATGCGCGCTGTGAAGCTTACAGCCGCCATAACCTTGTTTATTGGCATTATTACCCGTATGCGGCATTTGGTGCTGGTGCCTGCGGTTTTAGCGGCAGCGCGCGTTTTACTGCTGCAGCTGAAGTACAAAACTACATACAGCTTATACAAAGCGGCGGGCAGCTTTATGATAAAGAAGAACTGCCTGTGCCGGTGCAGTTTGAAGAATTTATGTTTATGAACCTGCGCAAAAAAAGCGGTGTAAGTTTAAACGAAGCAGAGCAGCGTTTCGGTATAGATGTTATGGAAAAATACGGAGCTGAAATGAAACCGTATATTGAACATAATTTGCTTGGCTTTGATAAAGAGCTGCAGAAAATCTGCCTTACCGAAGCGGGTATGGAAGTTGGCAACCGTATTTTTGAAATTTTTGTGACGGATTAAATTTTATTTAAAAAATATATAAAAACTTATTGACAATATCTGAAGGCAGTGCTATTCTAATATCAAGATGTTAGCACTCTATTATAGCGAGTGCTAACAATCCCTTCGGAGGTGGGGATATGTTAAACGAAAGAAAGAAGAAAATTCTGCAAATCATCATAGAAGATTACATTTCTACGGCAGAGCCGGTAGGTTCACGCACTATTGCGCGCAAACATGATTTGGGATTGAGCCCGGCCACCATCCGTAACGAAATGAGCGATTTGGAACTTTTGGGTTATCTGGAGCAGCCCCACACTTCAGCCGGCCGTGTGCCTTCGGCACAGGCATACAGGTTTTATGTAGATTCCATGATTGAGCCGGATACGCTGGACGATAACGACCGTACATTAATTAATACCCTGTACCGCGAACGCCAGCGCAGCATTGACGATATTTTCCTGTCAACCGCAAAAATCCTTTCGCAGATGACGCATAACGTGTCGATGGTGCTGGCAAACCAGCATTCCATCAGCCGTTTCTGCTATTTAAAGTTTTTGCCGCTTGATACGAACCATGCCATTTTGTGCATTGTTACCGATGACGGCAATGTAAACAACTGCGTTGTGGAAATTCCGGCAGGCATGTCTGCCAAAGAACTGGAATACATGGCCGGGCGCATTACAAGAATGCTGGAAGGCAAAGCCGTAACGGATATCGACAAGGCGTTGCTGGATGAAGTGCAGGTAGCGGTTAAAGATGACCGGCTGCTTTTAAGTTCGCTTTTGCATGTGCTGCGCCGCATGACGCGCCCCGAAAAGGAAACCTTCTTTATGGGCGGCACAAGGCAGCTGTTAAGCCAGCCTGAATTCCGCGACATGGAAAAAGTTAAAAACCTTTTAGGCGTGCTGGAGGAAGAAAAAGTTGTGCGCAATATTTTAAAATCCGGCGAAGAATCCGGGCTGCGCATAACGATAGGCAGCGAAAATAAATTTGAAGGCATTCAGGATTGCAGCATGGTGCAGGCAACCTACCGCTTAAACGGCAAAATAGTCGGTACAATGGCGGTGCTGGGGCCTACGCGCATGCAGTATGGCAAAGTAATTGCCGTAATGGATTATCTTCATAAATATTTAAAAACGATTTTAAACAGCTGAGGAGGGACAGTATGCAGGCAGAAGATATTAAAGATACTCAGAACCCTGCGGAAGGAGCAGCGGAAAATGCTGAAGCGCCCGCTGAAGAAAAGGTAAACGCCGGTGAAGCGGCTGCCGGAAATGCAGAAAACGCACAACCGGAAGAAGCAAAGCCGGAAGAACCCCGGAAAGATGAAAAAGATGCAAAAATCGAAGAACTGCAAAACCGCCTGATGCGTTTGCAGGCCGATTTTGAAAATTTCCGCAGACGCAATGCTGCCGAACGCGAACAGCTTTCAACCTTCGTTACGGCAGATGTTGTCGGCAAGTTTTTAAAAGTGCTCGATAACTTTGAAAGAGCCGAGCAAAGTGTAAAAACTACAAACGATATGTCTGCTATCGTAGCCGGCATGGAAAAAATCAAACGGCAGTTTGAACAGGCTTTTAAAGAGCTTGAAGTTGAAGAAATCCCCGCAGAGGGAGAAAAATTTAACCCGGAACTGCACGAAGCGGTTATGCGCGGGCAGAACCCGGATTTAGAGGATGAAAGCATTGAGCAGGTTTTTGAAAAAGGTTACAGGCTGCGCAATAAAATCATCCGCCACAGCAAAGTTAAAGTAATAAGCAACGATTAAGTTACATTCTTTATACAGTGTAAATTTGAGGAGGAAAAAACATCATGTCTAAAGTAATTGGTATTGACTTAGGTACTACTAACTCTGTAGTAGCTGTTATGGAAGGCGGCGAACCGACCGTTATCACTAACCAGGAAGGCAGCAGGCTGACCCCGTCCGTTGTAGGTTTTTCCAAAAACGGCGAGCGTCTGGTAGGCCAGCTGGCAAAACGCCAGGCTGTTTCCAACCCGGACAGAACCATCAGCTCCATTAAACGCCACATGGGCACTAATTACAGAGTTGAAATTGACGACAAAAAATACTCTCCGGAAGAAATTTCCGCAATGATTCTGCAAAAATTAAAAGCTGACGCTGAAAAATATCTCGGCGAAAGCGTACATCAGGCTGTAATTACCGTTCCGGCTTACTTCTCCGACAGCCAGCGCCAGGCAACCAAAGACGCAGGCAAAATTGCAGGCCTTGAAGTTCTGCGTATTATCAACGAACCTACCGCAGCAGCACTTGCTTACGGCATTGATAAGAGCGAAGACCACACCGTTATGGTTTACGACCTTGGCGGCGGTACGTTCGATGTGTCCATCCTTGATGTAGGCGACGGCGTATTTGAAGTTAAAGCTACCAACGGCGATACTCACCTCGGCGGCGATGACTTTGACCAGCGCATTATCGACTGGATGGTTGACGAATTCAAGAAAGCAGAAGGCATTGACCTTTCCAACGACCGCATGGCTATGCAGCGTCTGCGTGAAGCAGCAGAAAAAGCTAAAATCGAACTGTCCGGCGTAATGAGCACCAACATCAATCTGCCGTTTATTACCGCAGGCGCCGACGGTCCGAAACATCTTGACATGGATTTAACCCGTGCTAAATTTGAAGAAATGACCGCAGACCTTGTTGAACGCACCATGGGCCCGACCCGTCAGGCTATGGCCGATGCAGGCATGAGCGCAAGCGACATCAACAAAGTACTCTTGGTTGGCGGTTCCACCCGTATTCCTGCTGTACAGGAAGCCATTAAAAAATTCATGGGCAAAGAACCGCACCGCGGCATTAACCCGGACGAATGCGTTGCAGTAGGCGCTGCTATTCAGGCAGGCGTACTGGCAGGTGAAGTTAAAGACGTACTGCTTCTGGACGTAACTCCGCTGTCCCTCGGCATTGAAACCGCAGGCGGCATTTTCACCAGAATGATTGACCGCAACACCACCATTCCTACTTCCAAATCTCAGATTTTCTCCACTTATTCCGATAACCAGCCTTCCGTTGATATCCACGTACTGCAGGGCGAACGCGATATGGCTGCCGACAACAAAACTCTGGGACGTTTTGAACTGTCCGGCATTCCGGCTGCACCGCGCGGAGTACCGAAAATTGAAGTTACCTTCGATATCGATGCTAACGGCATCGTAAACGTAAAAGCCAAAGACCTCGGCACCGGCAAAGAACAGAAGATTACCATTACTTCTTCCGGAACGCTTGATAAAGACGAAGTTGACCGTCTTGTAAAAGAAGCCGAAGCCAACGCTGAAGCAGATAAAAAACGCAAAGAAGCAGTTGAAGCGCGCAACCAGGCTGACAGCCTCTGCTATCAGGCAGAAAAAACCATTAAAGACATGGAAGGCAAAGGCAGCGACGAACTGATTGCCAAAGTTAAAACTGCAATGGATTCCCTGAAAGAAAAAATGAAAGGCGACGACGTTGACGCAATTAAGAAAGCAACCGAAGAACTTACCAAACCTTTGTATGAACTGAGCGCTGAACTTTACAAACAGACCGAAGCAGCCAAAGGTGCGGAAGCAGGTAATGCAGGCGCAGCAAACGCAGGCGGCACTAAAAAAGCCGATGATGATGTAGTTGACGCCGAAGTTGTTGACGACGATAAGAAATAATCAGCTTAGGATGGTGTAAACCTTGGAAAAAAGAGATTACTATGACGTGCTGGGCGTTTCTAAAAGCGCAACGGCAGACGAGATAAAAAAAGCATATCGTAAACTGGCACGTCAGTATCATCCTGATGTCAACAAGGATAATCCTGATGCTGCAGAAAAGTTTAAAGAATGCTCCGAAGCATACAGTGTTTTGAGCGACGAAAAGAAACGCGCCCAGTATGACCAGTTTGGCCATGCAGCCTTTGACGGCGCTGCCGGAGCAGGCGGCGCGGGCGGTTTCGGCGGGTTTGATTTCAGCGGCTTTGGCGGCGCTGGCGGCGGTATGGAGGACATTTTTGATATGTTCTTTGGCGGCGGCGGGCGCTCCAGAGGCGGCCGTCAGGCAGGCCCGCAGCGCGGCAGCGATTTGCGCTTCGATATGGAAATTACCTTTGAAGAAGCGGCTTTCGGCGTAGAACGCGAAATTAACCTGACGCGCGACGAACAATGCCCGAAATGTAAAGGCAGCGGCGCTGAACCGGGCAGCAAGGTGGAAACCTGCCCCGAATGCCACGGCACAGGCCAGGTAAGCTTTACGCAAAACACTATGTTCGGGCAGATGCGTAACGTACGCCCGTGCAGCAGATGCCACGGCGAAGGCAAAATTATTACCGAGCCGTGCAAAGAATGTAAGGGCAAAGGTACCGTGCGCAAAACCAAAAAGCTTAAAGTTAAAATTCCTGCCGGTGTTAACGACGGTTCGCGCCTGCGCGTAAGCGGAGAAGGCGAAGCAGGTATGCGCGGCGGCCCGAGCGGCGACCTTTACGTATATCTGTATGTGAAGCCGCACAAGTTCTTTGAACGCGACGGCAACACTGTATTATGCGAAGTGCCTATTAACATTGTACAGGCAACTTTGGGCGATGAAATAAAAGTACCGACGCTGGACGGCCAGGTAACCATGAAGATTCCGGAAGGCACCCAGCCGGGTCAGGTGCTGCGCTTAAAAGGCAAAGGCATACCAAGCCTGCGCGGAGGCAGCCGCGGCGACCAGCTGGTACGCATAAAAGTTGTTGTGCCTAAAAAGCTGAGCGAAAAGCAAAAAGACGCGCTGCGTAAATTTGCCGACATCAGCAAGGACAACATCAACCCCGAAGAAAAAAGCTTTTTGAACAAAATTAAAGATTTGTTTAAATAACAAATAAAGCGCGTTTCCGTAAATTCGGAAGCGCGCTTTTAGTATCTTTACAGTTTTATATTTTTCTGTTACACAATATGCAGGCAAATGTGCTGCCATAACGGTAGGCGGTTAGCCCTCTGCGGAGGGACTGTGACCCTCCGATAACATAGAATCCGCGTGGCGGAAATATGCTAAAGGAGGGGATCGCATGGATATATTATCGTTGTTAGCCGTAATAGGCTATATGGTGACTATCTTTTCCATTGGTTATACCCTCGGGAAAGATTTTTCGCGTAAAAGCAGATAACCGCCACAAGCCAGCCAAAACTGTGACGGTTATCGTTAGATGATTCTCAATTTTGCGGGCTGACCGTCTATCGGCAGCCATTTGTTTTTCTATAATTATTATAGCAAACAGGCGCAAAAAGTCAAATATAGTAACGCTTAATAAAAAAATCCGCCGCAGCGTGATAAATATAAATTGACTGATTTTATAATGTACATTTCGGCCTTGTTATGATAAGATAAAAGGCGGAAATTTATATCTTTTTACTATGAGTTTTTTGAGGAGTGAAACGTAATGCAGTGGACGGAAGTCAGCTTACAGACAACGCATGAACAGGCAGACACGATTGCCGATATTTTATACAGCGCCGGTGCGCAGGGCGTGGCCATGGAAGACCCGCTTTTAATTAATCAGCTGCGCGCAAGCGGCACATGGGAGCTGTGCGATATTCCCGAACAGCAGAATACCGAGGTTGTTACAGTAACGGCTTATTACCCGGACGACGAAAAACTTTCCGAACGTTTGGAGTTTATCTCGCGCGAGGTTAAAGCCGTTGAAGAACGTATCGGGCAAAAATGCGTTTTCCGCAATCCGCTGTTCCGTACACTGTGCGAGCAGGATTGGGCAAACGAATGGAAGCAGTATTTCCACGTAACCCATATCGGCAAACACCTTGTTATTAAGCCTTCGTGGGAAAAATACGAGGCCAAGGCTGACGACCTTGTTATTGAAATTGACCCCGGCATGGCCTTTGGCACCGGCACGCACCATACAACAAGCATGTGCATGGAATATCTGGAAGAAATTATTACGCCGCAGGCGGAAGTATTTGACGTTGGTACCGGCAGCGGTATTTTAAGCATTGCAGCTGCCAAACTGGGCGCCAAAAGCATTGTTGCCGTAGATATTGACGCCAACGCCGTGCGCATTGCCAAAGAAAACATTGCCGGAAACGGCCTGAGCGAAGTTATTGCAGTTAAAGAAGGCGACCTTCTGCACGGCACGGAAGGCAAGGCCGACGTGATTATTGCCAATATTATTGCCGATATTATTATTATGCTGCTGCCGGATGTTGCGCAAAAGCTTAAAGCGGACGGCAAGTTTCTTGCCAGCGGCATTATAGAAGAACGTGAAGACGATATTAAACAGGCTGCCGCAGCCAGCGGGCTGAAGGTTGTCAGCACGCGCCATAAAGGCGGCTGGGTTGCCATGCTGATGGCATTGGAGGATTAATGCACAGATTTTTTATTCCGCGCCCATATGCGGAAGCTATGATGATAGACGGCGTTGACGCACGCCATATTTACACCGTGCTTAAAATGAAGCCGGGCGAAAAAGTACATATTGTGAGCGATGACGGCGTAACAGCCCTTGCAGAAATTACAGAAACCGCGCCCGGGCAGACGCTTGTAAAATGCCTTGAAGTTATTGCCGAAAGCCATGAGCCTGCGGTAAAGATTACACTGGCGCAGGGGCTTGTAAAAGGCGAAAAGATGGATTTTATCATCCAAAAGGCGGTGGAACTCGGCGTAAGCCGTATTGTGCCTTTGGCAATGGAACATTCCGTTGTGCGCTATGACGGCGAGAAGGCTGCCAAAAAATGCCAGCGCTGGCAAAAAATTGCCGAAAGCGCAGCCAAGCAGAGCAAGCGCGACATTATTCCGCAAATTGCGGAGGTTGCAGCTATTGATAAACTGATGGCTGAATGTGACTGCACAACTAAAATAATTGCTTACGAATGTGAGGACAGGCAGGGCCTTAAACAGGTTCTGCAAAGCAATTTAAAGACAGACAGCATATTAATTATAATCGGCCCGGAAGGCGGCATCAGCGAAGCCGAGCTTGATAAAGCACGAAGCGGCGGTGCAGTGCCTGTTTCGCTGGGCAGGCGTATTTTGCGCGCCGAAACGGCCGGGCTTACTGCTTTAAGTGCCGTTTTATACGAATTTGACGAACTGGGAGGCTGAAAATGGCAAAAATTGCATTTTATACGCTTGGCTGCAAGGTTAACCAGGCCGATACGGCAAGCATGGAAAACCTGTTTTTGCGCAGCGGGCATCGGCTTGTCAGTTTCGACGGCGAAGCTGATGTATATATTATTAATACCTGCGTTGTTACCAATACCGGGCAGCGCAAATCGCGCCAGACCATTCACCGCGCCATCCGCAAGAACCCTAATGCGCTGATTGTGGTTACGGGCTGCTATCCGCAGACGGCGGCAGAAGAAGTAAAGGCCATTGCCGGTGTGGATATGATTATTGGCAACCAGGACCGCGCGCAGATTGTGCAGCTGGTGGAAGAACGCCTTGCGCACAGGCAGACCGATACGCTGGATGCCGTGCATAAATTAACTGCCAGCACTGCTTTTGAAGAAATGGCAGCAGGCGATATAACCGATAAAACGCGCGCCTTTTTAAAAATACAGGAAGGCTGCAACCAGTTCTGCACTTACTGCATTATTCCGTATGCACGCGGCCCGCTGCGTTCGCGCAGCCTTGAAAGCATCTGTACCGAAACGCAGCGCCTTATAAGCGCCGGGTTTAAGGAAATTGTGCTTATCGGTATTCACCTTGGCTGTTACGGCAAAGAAAACCCTGACGGCCCTACTTTGTATGACGCAGTTAAAACCGTTCTTGATGTGCCGGGCGTGCAGCGCCTGCGCCTTGGCTCGCTGGAATCTGTGGAGGTAGAGCCGCGCCTTTTAACGCTGATGCAGGAAGACGCACGTTTTTGCAGGCATTTGCACCTGCCGCTGCAATCGGGCTGCGATAAAATCTTGCAGGCCATGCACAGGCCGTACACAACGGCTAAATTTAAAACGCTTCTGGCGGATATTAAAACGAAGGTGCCCGATATTGCCATAACTACGGATGTTATTGTAGGTTTTCCCGGCGAAACGGAAGCTGATTTTGAAACAACCTGCAAATTTGCCGAAAGCTGCGGCTTCAGCAAAATGCATATTTTCCCGTTTTCGGCGCGCAAAGGCACGCCTGCCGAAAAATTTGCGGGCGCTGTAACGGAAGCCGTAAAAAAAGAACGTGCCGACATTTTGGGAAGAATTGATGAAACCATGCACAAAGCTTTTTTGCAGGGCATGGTTGGCCAAAATGCGGAAGTTTTGTTTGAGCAGCCTGCCGGTGAAGATTATTTTGAAGGCTTAACCGGCAACTATCAGCGCGTTTTTGTAAAAAGCGGCGGCCGTAATCTGGGCGGTGAAATACTGCCTGTAAAAATAACGGCCTTTGACGGTGAAAAACTGCTTGGCGAAATTATAAAAGACTGAAGAATTTAACATAATTTAAAAGGAATTTTATTATCTTTGGCGAATTTATAATAAGTTACCAATTAAATACAACCTTAAACAGCGAGGAGGTAAAAATATGAACGACTGCGTATTCTGCCGTATTATTTCCGGAGAGATTCCTGCCGAAAGAGTATATGAAGACGATAAAATGATTGTTATCCGCGACGCCGCACCGGCTGCGCCCGTACACGTACTGATGATTCCGAAGGAACATACGGAAAACATTGTTGCGGCAGACCCGGAACTTGTTAAGTACATGCTGGGCAAAGTAAAAATGCTCAGCGAAAAACTCGGCGTAAGCGAAAAAGGCTTCCGCATTGTTGTTAACACCGGCGACGAAGGCGGACAAACCGTGCACCATCTGCATATCCATCTTTTGGGCGGTAAAATGCTCGGCTGGCCTCCGTGCTGATTGACAAACTCCTTACAGTAATGTATAATTAAACGGTGAGATTATATGCTTCGGAGTATTCTCAAAGCATATAAATTGTATATACACTTCCCTAAGTGTGTGGAGGGAGGGAGATCAGATGGCAGAAATTAAAGTTGGCAAAAACGAAACTCTTGACAGCGCACTGCGCAGATTCAAAAGAGCTACCCAAAAAGCCGGCATCCTTTCTGAAGTAAGAAAACGCGAACACTATGAAAAACCGAGCGTTCAGCGCAAAAAGAAATCCGAAGCCGCAAGAAAACGTAAATCCAGATAATGGGGGCGCGTGCAGATGTCAATTAAAGATCAGCTGACAGAAGATATGAAGCAGGCCATGAAAGCCCACAACAAAGTGGCGCTGGAAACCATCCGCATGGCGCGTGCCAATATCAAAAATGTCGAGATCAATGACAAAAAAGAACTTACTGAAGACGAAGTAATTGCAGTTTTGATGAAAGAAGTTAAGATGCGTCAGGATTCTCTTGCTGAATTTGAGAAAGCAGGACGCACCGATCTGATAGACCAGGCCAAAGCTGAGATTGAAGTGCTGCAAAAATATCTTCCGGCCGCAATGGAAGATGACGAGCTGCAAAGCCTTGTTAAGGAAGTAATTGCCGAAACAGGCGCAGCCAGCATGAAGGACATGGGCAAGGTAATGCCTAAGGTTATTGCCAAAGCCGGTGGCCGTGCCGATGGCAAACGCATTAATGCCATGGTAAAACAACTTTTACAGTAAGTATAAGCCAATGCTTAATAACAGAGCTTGCAGACGCAGGCTCTGTTATTTTTTTGAAAAAAGGGGAATGGTGATTAATACCACTCCCCTTTTTCATTTCATAAAAATGTCAATATTTATTTACTGTAAAAATAAATTAGGTTAAAATATAAATAAGCCATTGCATAAGCAATGGCTTAAAGGCGGATTAACGGGATACCGCCGTACCCTACGGCATAAATAGCCTTATCTTAGAACTATTGTTGGATATTGATAAACTTACAAGTTTGCAATAAATGGTTTTCTGTTGGATATTGATAAACCTACACAACAGTAATTCTAATTTGTATTTATTTTAACATTGGTCAAGCTACGTGTCAATATAATATAATAAGGAGAATTGCTATGGAAAGAAAATATGGGATAGGTTTAGATATTGGTATTGGTTCAGTTGGTTATGCCGTTATTTCCAAAACAAATAATTTAGATGCGCGTATAGAAGATATAGGCGTAAGATTATTTGATTCTGGTGAAAATATCCGCCAAAAAGCAAGCAATGCGCAAGAAAGGCGTGGATACAGAAGTACACGCCGTTTGCTTCGCAGAAGAAAACACCGTAAAGAACGTATTAAAAAATTCTTTTTAAAAATAAAATTGATGAACGAAATGCAATTAAAAGCATGGCAGGAACAAAATGGTAATCAAAATGTCCTGCAAACAAGAATAAAAGGTTTAAATGAAAAACTAACACCTGAAGAAATTTTGGATTGCATTATCCATATTTGTAACCGGCGTGGTTATCGTGAATTTTACGGTGACGATTCTAAAAAAGACAATGCCGATAAAGATGAACTGCAAAAAATTGAAGGCGGTTTGGCTAATTTTGATGAAATTTATCAATCCGGTGGGTATAAATCCGTTGCAGAAATGTTAATTAATGCCCCTGTTTTTAAAACAGAAACATCTTTTGCTGATTATCGCAACCATAAAAATGCAAAGCGTTATATTTTAATTAAAAGAGAATTTGTAAAAAAAGAACTGGAAGATATTTTAAATAAACAAAGTGAATATTATCCGCAGCTTACAGCAAATAATATTAGAATTATTTGCGATGATATGGTCTTTGCTCAAAGAGATTTTGAAACAGGACCTGGCAACGAAGACGATAAAACCAGAAGATTTATGGGCTTTATTGACAGTATTGGTCAGTGCATGTATTACAAAGATGAAAAAAGAGCTTATAGAAGTACTGTTATAGCTGATATTTATGCATTGGTAAATTGCTTGTCGCAGCTTTCGTTTGTAAATACGGAAACAGGGGAAATTTTATTACCTGAAAATGTTGCGAAAGAGATAATTAATACTTCTCTTACAAATGCTTCAATAACAGAAAATGATATAAAAAATATTTTAAAACCATATAAATTAGAAATGCGTAAACCAGGTAAACTTGAAGTTAAAGTACCTGACACAACTAAAACATTAAAACTGTTGAAGGCAATTTTAACTAATGCTGGTTATAAATATGAAGAATTAATAAAAGAAAATCAGTTTGATGTTAATAATCCTTCAAAATTACATCAATTATGTTTATTGTTGTCCGAAAATATTACACCGGCACGCAGAATAAGAGCGTTAAAAGCAAAAGGATGGAACGAAAAATTACAGAAAGAGGTTATCCGCAAAAAATTTGGTGGTACAGCAAGCGTATGCGAAAAGTATATGGTTGAAGCAATCGAAGCCTTTAAGCGTGGAGAAACTTACGGTAATTTTCAGGCACGCATGCTGAAAGAAAGAGAAGATGCTTTGCCTGATATAGAAAAACAAAAATATCTTGCACCGTTTGATAAAAAGATTGACGAAGAACTTGTAAAGAATATTGTTGTTTTTAAAGCTGTAAATGAAACACGCAAAATTTTAAATGAGCTTATCAGAAGATACGGTTCGCCTGAATATATTAATATTGAGGTTGCGGATGATTTGGGACGCAGCTTTAAAGAACGTGCTAAAATTATTAAACGTATTAATGATAACAAAAAAGAAAAAGATAAAATTGCAAATAAGTTAATTGAACTCGGCCTGCGTAAAGAAGGAGAAGTAAAGCCTTTCGATATTGAAAGATACCGTTTATGGGAAGAACAGGAAGGCAAAGATTTATATACGGGCGAGGTCATTCCTGTAGAGAAAATATTAAGCGGTATTTATGACGTTGACCATATAGTGCCTTTTTCTCTTATTTTAGATGATACCTTACAAAATAAAGCGCTGGTTAATTTAGGCGTAAACAGGCAGCAAAAAGGGCAGCAGGTGCCTTTGGGTTATTTAAGCAGTGCGGACAAAGAGGATTATTTAAAACGGATTAATACTTTATTTAAGAAAAAGAAGATAAGCATTAAAAAATATAAATATTTAACCTTATCTAATTTATATGGCAACAGAGATTTGCTTTCAGAATGGAAATCCAGAAACATTAACGATACAAGGTATATTACAAGGTTTTTGGTAAATTATTTATCTGCTAATTTATTGTTCAACAGCGACAAAGCTAAAAATGTTTTTGGTGTAAAAGGCATAATAACTTCAAGAATGAGAAGGTTATGGTTTAATAAAAAAACATGGGGCGATGAGCAGAAAAACAGAGATAATAATTTACACCATGCGGCAGACGCTATAGTAATTGCCAACTTAACACCTGCATATCTTGAGATTGCCAGTGATAAAATTAAGCTTGACCGAATCTATAAAGATTACCATAAACGCATAAGCGATGAGTATTTAACTTATTTAGGTAAAGCAGTAAATAAAATGGTTAAATATTACGGCTTTAATAAAGAATATGCCGAAAAACTTTTGGCAACACCAAACAGCCGTGTACCTGCTATGATAAGAAATATAGCAGATGAAACTGATATACGTTTGTGGGACAACAGTCTTGAATGTTATAAGGATGTAAGTGAAGAACAGTTTTATAAAAATGTAAGGGCTTTTTATAAAGATGATGTAGTTTTTGCCGATACTATAAAACCGGTACTTGTTTCGTACAAGCAAAACAAAAAATATCAGGGTAAAGTTGCGGATGACACATTATATAAAAATGAAGAAAAAGGATATTATAAAAAAGTAATTTCTGATAATAACAAAAGTATATTGGATGCAAGAAATTATTATTGCTTAGAACTTTATAAAAATATTGATGATGGCATTTCTTTAAGAGGAATAAGATATGTGGATTTGAAAAAACAATATAAAAAGTTATGCATAAATGTTTCTTGTCCAAAAGATTATAAAAATCATATAATGTATTTGTTTAATAATGATTACATTGCTATTTTTGATAAGAATAATAATCTTAAGTTTAATGGTTACTATAAGGGACTAAAAAGTGTGAATAATAGATTTATATATGTAAAAAATAATAATAGTAATTTATCAGAGTATAAAACTATTGGCAAAAAAGATATTATAAAAAAATATTACGTTGATATACTTGGTAAAATTGGCGGTGAAATTAAATGTTCCGTACCGTTTTTATCACTAAAGGGCAATATTTAACGATTAAAGATGAGTGGCTGCTTATTAATTACGGAGATACGGTTAAAAAAGTTCCTTTAAGTGATATTAAAAATCTTTTCATAGATAATGTGTATATTAATATATCGGCGTATGCCTTGCAAAAACTGGCAAAGTATGGCATTAATGCCATACTTTGCGATGATACACATTTGCCGTGTTGTAACCTTTTGCCAATAAATACGCATTATAGGCCTTATGGTGTATTAAAAAAGCAAATTGCTTTAACGGATGCATTTAAAAATTTACTGTGGCAGCGTATTGTTAAGGCAAAAATTATAAATCAGGGTACAGCGTTAAAAATGAGTGGTGCAGGCACAAAGGTTTGCGAGCGTATGCAGCAATTAGCACAAGAAGTATTAAGCGGCGATACAGGCAACCGTGAGGGCATTGCTGCCAAAATGTTTTTTAGAAATTTTTATGGTTGTGATTTTATCAGGTTTGAAAACGATATAATCAATATAGCGCTTAATTATGGTTATGCGGTTATCCGTTCATCTGTAGCGCGCTCGCTGTGTGCTTATGGTTATAATTGTGCTTTGGGTATACATCATATAAATGAAGCTAATCCCTTTAATCTTGCTGATGATTTAATGGAACCTTTACGTCCGTTAGCGGATATATGGGTTTGGCAAAATAATGAGGATTTAGTTGATACTTTGACAAAAAATAATAAAATAGGGCTTGCCAATATTATAAACGGAGATATAGCATACGGTAATAAAATAATGAAAGTACATAATGCGGTTGATAAATATATAGCAAGTTTAACGACAGCTATTGATAATGCTGATGTTAATAAACTGATAATACCAGTAATAGGAGAAAAATTTGTATAATAGGTTTATGCGTATTATAGTAATGTTTGATTTACCAACCGCAACTACAGAAGATAAAAGAGAGTATCTGCATTTCCGTACAGGTTTAATTAAACTTGGGTTTGATATGCTGCAATATTCTGTTTACAGCAGAATAACACGCAATAACGATGATGCCAGAAAATATATAAACAAAGTTAAAGCAATTTTGCCGCCAGTAGGCTCGGTGCGTGTATTGCAGGTTACAGAAAAACAGTATGCCGGTATGATTATTATGCTTGGTGAAAAAACACCGACGGAAAATCTTTTAACAACTGAAGATTTAATTGAATTGTAACCTGATAGTGGTGTAAAATAAAGTTAAGGTTTTAGTACTCTGTTGGATATTGATAAACTTACACGGCGGCTTTTGCTGGGATGATACTTCCAACGGTTTTAGTACTCTGTTGGATATTGATAAACTTACACTAGAACGCGATGGAAATTACAGAATTACTGGTTTTAGTACTCTGTTGGATATTGATAAACTTACACCTATATTGTAGAAAGTATTGACCTCTATGAGTTTTAGTACTCTGTTGGATATTGATAATGTTGTTATGATTACCGTGTATTTTTCTGTTTTTAAACTGCTTGCCACTTGTGATTTAAGGCAAATTTTGTTATAGTATATGTAAAGAGATTGGCAGAAGCCGGTCTTATAAATGGAGCAAATTCCCCTGCGGTGTTCGTTACATTGCCTTTTAGTTTTGAGCCAACACACTTACATAGGGAGCCCGGAATTTGAGCTCCGCCTATTAAAAACAAGCCCTCTCGAGGGGACTTTTGCGGTAGGCGGGAGGGCACCCACCTGCACATGCAGGTTCAAAACATTGGGCAGGACGGCATTGCGGGGAAATTTTTTGGAGGACTCATGGAGCTTTCACGTGTAGAAATGGTTATCGGCCCCAAGGCCGTTGAAAAATTAAATGCCGCCAGAGTTGCCGTTATAGGCCTTGGCGGCGTTGGTTCTTATGTGGCGGAGGCTTTGTGCCGCACCGGTGTTGGCAGCTTTGTAATTATGGATAATGATACGGTTGAAGCCAGCAACATTAACCGCCAGCTGCCTGCGCTTACAAGCACTATCGGCAAGTTTAAGGCCGACGTTATGGCCGCGCGCCTGCGCGATATTAACCCTTTGTGCCGCATAAGGGTTATTAAGGATTTTTACAGGCCGGGCGATTTTGAAACCCTTTTTGTGGACGGTTTTGATTTTATTGCCGACGCTATCGACAGTACGGAATCGAAAGCAGACCTTTTAACAGAGGCTTACAGGCATAATGTTCCGGTGGTATCGGCCATGGGCACGGGCAACAAGCTGCACCCGGAAATGCTGGAAATTACGGATATCAGCAAAACAAGCGTGTGCCCGCTGGCGCGCAGCATGCGCAAAAAACTGCGCGACGCCGGTATTACCGAAGGCATTACCGTTGTATATTCTCATGAAGAACCGCAGCGCTTTATTGAAGGCAGCGTGCCGGGCAGCCTGGTGTTTGTGCCTGCCTGCGCCGGTATGATGATGGCTGCGCATATTGTACAGAAAATAATTGCCGGGCAGGATTAAAATATGGACAGTTTATTTGCACAAACAATTACCAAGCCGCTGGCAGACCGTATGCGCCCGCGGCGTTTAAGCGATTTTGCCGGTCAGGAAAAAGCCCTTGGGCCCGGCCGCCCGCTGCGGCGGATGATTGAGCGCGATGCTTTGCAGCCGCTTTTGTTTTACGGGCCGCCGGGAACCGGCAAAACTACATTGGCACATATTATTGCCAATATGACGCAAAGCCGTTTTGTTGCGCTTAATGCAGTATCGAGCGGTGTGCCGGAGCTGCGCAGGCTGATTGGCGAAGCTCGTGACGCTTTGTACAGCGGCATGGGGCGCACGATAGTTTTTATCGACGAAATACACCGTTTTAACAAAGCTCAGCAGGATGTGCTTTTGCCGTATGTGGAAAACGGCACGGTTATTCTTATCGGTGCAACTACGGAAAACCCGTTTTTTGAAGTTAATGCGCCGCTTTTGTCGCGGATGAAAATTATCCGTCTGGAGCGGCTTGATAAAAACGCCGTTAAAAAGATTTTGCAAAAGGCGCTGACGGATAAGGAAAACGGCTACGGCAGGCAGGGGCTTGCCATGACGGACGAGGCGCTGGAAGCGTTGGCTGATTTTTGCGGAGGCGACGCGCGCGTGGCGCTGAACCTTTTGGAGCAGGCGGAATTTATGCTGCCGGACGGCGTAAAAACGATTGACGGCGCGGTACTTAAAAGCGTAATGGGCGACGCTTTTAAGCGTTACGATAAAAAGGGCGACCGCCATTATGACACGGTATCGGCGTTTATAAAAAGCATGCGCGGCAGTGACGCCGATGCGGCGCTGCATTATCTGGCAGAGATGCTGGAAAGCGGCGAGGACGTGCGTTTTATCGCGCGGCGCATTGTTATCTGCGCGGCAGAGGATGTAGGCAATGCTGACCCGATGGCGCTTGTTGTGGCTAATTCCGCGGCGCAGGCTGCCCATTTTATAGGCCTGCCGGAAGCACAGCTGCCGTTGGCGCAGGCCGTGTGCTATATAGCAAATGCACCAAAAAGCAACGCCTGCTGCACGGCAATTTTCAGTGCGCGTGAAGAAGCGCGTGCGGTGCAGAGCACGGTGCCAAAGCATCTGCGCGACGCGCATTACCCCGGTGCAGGTGCGCTGGGGCACGGCACGGGCTATAAATATCCGCACGATTACCCCGGCGGCTGGGTACAGCAGCAGTATATGCCTGATGAACTTATCGGGCACAAATATTACTTTCCAAAGGATATTGGCGCGGAAAAAGCGCTGCATGGCAAACAGAAAAATTAATTAATAACCCTGTATACTTTTAGCGTGCGTTGACTTTGCACGCTAATTTTTATATAATTTTCATATGCGTTGTACCTATTTAAAAGGAGCGATTTTTGAATTATGAAGTACATGAGTGGTAATGAAATCCGTAAAAGATTTTTAAAGTTTTTTGAAGACAGAGGGCATCTCGTGCTGCCGAGCGCTTCGCTCATTCCGCAGGACGACCCGACTCTGCTTTTAATTGGTGCGGGCATGGCGCCTTTTAAACCGTTTTTTACCGGTAAAATGAAACCGCCTTCTCCGCGTATCACTACCTGTCAGAAATGCGTGCGCACCGGCGATATTGAAAACGTAGGCCGCACTGCGCGCCACCATACCTATTTTGAAATGCTGGGCGATTTTTCCTTCGGCGATTATTTCAAAAAAGAAATCATTCCCTGGAGCTGGGAATTTTTAACCAAAGAACTGGAGCTGCCTGCCGATAAACTGTGGGTAACCATCCATCCTACTGACGACGAAGCATACGAAATCTGGCACAATGTTGTAGGCGTGCCTGATGAACGCATTGTACGCCTTGAAGAAAACTTCTGGGAAACCGGCAGCGGCCCGTGCGGACCGGACAGCGAGCTGCACATTGATATGGGCGAAGAACGCGGCTGCGGCAGACCGGACTGCAAACCCGGCTGCGACTGCGACCGTTTCCTTGAAATCTGGAACCTGGTATTTACCCAGTATGACCAGCACGAGGACGGCACTTACACACCGCTTGCCAATAAAAACATTGATACCGGCGCAGGCCTTGAACGCCTTGCTTCCGTATTGCAGGGCAAGCCTTCCAACTTTGAAACCGACCTTATCTTCCCGATTATTGAATACGCCGCTAAAGTTGCCGGCGTAGAATACGGCAAGGATAAAAAGACCGACGTATCCTTAAAGGTTATTGCCGACCATGTACGCAGCATTACCTTTATGATTGCCGACGGCGTGCTTCCTTCCAATGAAGGGCGCGGCTATGTACTGCGCCGCGTACTGCGCCGTGCCGTACGCCATGCGCGCTTAATCGGCATTGAAGACAAGTTCCTTAACGGTGCGGTTGATGTTGTTATTGACATGTTTAAAGAACCGTATCCGTACCTTGTTGAAAAAACAAGCTTTATCCATAAAGTTATCGAGATGGAAGAAACCAGCTTCCTGCGCACTCTGCGCCAGGGCTGCGACCTTTTATACACCGAAATCGAAAGCCTCAAAAAAGAAAACAAAACCGTGCTGGACGGCGCAACTGCTTTCCGCCTGAGCGACACTTTCGGTTTCCCGCGTGAACTGACTGCCGAAATTCTGGAAGAAGAAGGCATGACGATGGACGATAAAGCCTTTAACGAGGCTTTGGAGGTTCAGCGCAAAATGGCACGCGACGCTCGCGACGACAAGACCGGACGTCCGGTAATTTACAACACCCGCAGCATTGACCTTGCTTCCTTAAAGGTTGATGAAGGCGCACAGGGCGGCAAAATTGTTGCCATGTATCCTGCTCATGACGCACAGCCGGTTGAGAGCATGGAGGACGGCAAAAAAGCCGCTGTTATTACCGATGTTACCGCATTCCACGCTGAAGGCGGCGGACAGCTTGGCGATACCGGCCGCATTATTGCCCCTGCCGGCGTAATGCAGGTTGAAATTACTAAAAAACTGCCGGACGGCGCAACCATTATGATTGGCACCGTAACCGAAGGCACCGTTGCCGTTGGCGATGAAGTTAAGTTTGAAATTGAACGCGGACGCAAAAACGATATTGCCCGCAACCATACAGCAACCCACCTGCTGCATGCAGCTTTAAAACAGGTTTTGGGCGACCACGTAAACCAGGCAGGCAGCTATGTTGGCCCTGACCGTCTGCGTTTTGACTTCTCGCATTTCTCTCCCGTAACGGAAGAAGAACTGCGCAGGGTTGAAGAAATTGTTAACGACCAGATTCTGGCAGCAAAAGATGTAACCATTGAAGAACTGCCGATTGACGAAGCCAAAAAACGCGGCGCAGTTGCACTGTTCGGCGAAAAATACGGCAGCATTGTACGCGTTGTTACCGTACCGGGCTTTTCCATGGAATTCTGCGGCGGCGTGCATGTTGGCAACACCGCGCAGATTGGCATGTTTAAAATTCTGTCCGAATCGAGCACAGGCGCAGGCGTACGCCGTATTGAAGCCGTAACCGGCCACGGCGCGCTGAACTATGTACGCGAGATGGAAGACATGGTTAAAACCGCAGCAACCGGCCTTAAATGCCGCAGCAATGACCTTTGCGCACGTATCTGCGCATTGCAGTCCGATTATAAAGCAGCGGAACAGAAAATCAGCGAACTGGAAGGCCAGATTGCCAAAGCGCAGGTAAGCGACGCTGCCTCCAGCGTTTGCGATATTAAAGGCGTTCCCGTACTTGTACAGAAAGTAAGTGCCGGTGACGTTGAAGCACTGCGCAGCCTCGGCGACCAGATGCGCGATAAAGTAGGCGGCGTAGTTGTGCTGGCTGACGTTATTGACAGCGGCAAAATCAACATTCTTGCCATGGCAACCAAAGACGCTGTTGCCAAAGGCATCCATGCCGGGCAGATTGTTAAGGAAGTTGCCAGGGTTTGCGGCGGCGGCGGCGGCGGACGCCCCGATATGGCGCAGGCCGGCGGCAAAGATGCTTCCAAACTTGATGAAGCACTGAAAACCGCATTGACTGTTATTGAAGGACAGATTAAATAATTTCACAAAATAGTAACGGCTGGGTTTAAAGCTCAGCCGTTTCTTTCTATTATTTTGCGTTAAGGTATGTTAAAATAAATAAAAAGCCTTTTATTTTTAAAGGAGGAATAGTTATGAGCATTTCAAGCGAAACCATGATGTTTAAACGCACTGAAGATAAAAAAGACGTAGCCCAGACTATCCGCGAGGTTTATGCCGCGCTGGAGGAAAAGGGCTACAACCCGGTAGACCAGCTTGTGGGCTATCTTTTAAGCGGCGACCCCACTTACATTACCAGCCATAAGGATTCGCGCACCAAGCTGCGCCGTTTTGAACGCTATGAGCTTTTGGAAGAACTTGTAAAAAGTTATCTTTCTGCATCGGCTAAAAAGTAGGGCGGCGCTATGAAAAGAAGCATGGGGCTTGATATCGGCACGCGCACAATAGGCGTGGCAACGAGTGATTTGCTGGGCATGATTGCCGGCGGCGTGGAAACCATACGCCGCACAACGGAAGAACGCGATTTTGAGCGCATAGGCGAGCTGATTAAAGAGCATGAAGTGGATACGGTTGTTTTGGGCTACCCCAAAAATATGAACGGCACAATAGGCGAACGCGCGCATGTGAGTGAGGCTTTTGCCGAAGAACTGAAAAAACGATTTGAAGGCATTAAAGTTGTACTGTGGGATGAAAGGCTTTCGACAGTGGCGGCGGAAAATGTGCTGATAGACGCGGATATGAAGCGCAAGAAACGCCGTAAAATTATTGACATGATGGCGGCTGTGGTTATTCTGCAGAACTATTTGGACAGCCGGCGCTAAACAAACGGCAGCGGGGTGATTTTAATGTTACAGAGAAAACATAAAATAGCCGGCGGCGTAATAGCGGTGCTGATAATTCTCGGAACGCTGGCGGTGCATGTGGCAGGCAATAAAGCCGCGGGCTTTGTAAACGAAATGGCCGACAGGCAGACGGTGCTGCAGGGCAAGCTGCAAATAGGGCATTTCAGCGCCAGTGTATCGGGCAATGTTGTGTTTGAAGACGTAGTATGGACTGCGCCTGACGGCAAAAAACTGGCCGAAGTACCTGAAATGAACGTTTCCGCCAACCTTTTTGATATCCTTAGGGGTTCTTTCGGCATTAACTCCATTAACAGCATTTCTATCGAAAAGCCGCAGTTTGCGGTAAATTACACCGATAAAGACGGTCTTGACATTATTAACTACATCAATTTTTCCGATAAGGATGATGAAACGCCGACAGAATTCCGCGGCATGGTGGAAATTACCGACGGCGCTCTGGCACTTGACATGAACGGGCAGAAGCTTGATTTCAGCAACGTGGAAATGCAGGCTAATTTAAAAGAGTTCCCGGATATTAAATTTACTTTGCAGGGCAAAAACGGCGATGCTGATTTAATTGGCAGCATTGACAAGGT
>ENA-OPCS01000768-OPCS01000768.1-human-gut-metagenome-genome-assembly--contig:-NODE-768-length-22560-cov-11.151922_pt1 | contig 22560 bp, 10 predicted proteins | sample MGYA00241256_ERZ501492 | MGnify/ENA primary metagenome ERZ501492 (study PRJEB25962, sample SAMEA2042512) | human gut metagenome | biome: human gut; feature: human-associated habitat; material: faeces... | reverse complement strand
CAGTTGAATCGCTACGCTTTTCTCAAATTTACTTTTTAGCTATCTGTTTATTTTAGTTTTTTAAGGGAAAAGTTTATTTTACTTTAAGCTTATCAAAGCCTTCACCATATACTCCAACTACATTGCTTTGTGAAATGAAGGCATTCGGATCAATATCCTTTACTAATCGGAAGATATCGAGTGATTCCCGTTTTTTAGCCAAAACCACTACTACCTTTATTTCCTGTTTGCTGTACCATCCTTTTCCATCAAGTAAAGTCACCCCACGATCAATCTTTGTCGCAATTCCTTCGGCTATTTCCTCATATTTGCGTGAGAATATCAGGAACTGCACAGACTGACGTGTACTGTTAATCACATAGTCAATAACGATACTCATCACAAACAAGACACAAAAACCGAACAATACCCTGCGCCAGTCGTGAAAAATAAAATAACAGGATGAAATGATGACGATGTCACAATACATCATCATCCGTCCCAACGTAACATCCTTATACTTATTGATAATCCAGGCAATAATATCCGTTCCACCCGTACTTCCATTGTTACAGAACACAATACCAATTCCAAAACCCAGCAGACCGGCACCTATCACACAAGCCATAAAATCCTGACCAGGGCCTAACAACTGAGGAAGGTTTCCATTCTCATCTTTCAAAATCATCTGAAAGAACCAGAGCAGGAAAGTCAGCATAAAAATGGCAAAGACGGTCTTAATACTAAATTTAGGCCCTAATATTTTCAAGGCAAAACCCAGGAATATAGCATTAATCACAAAATAAGAGACTTGAATCTCTATGCCTGTGGCATAATAGATAATTGCCGCAATACCCGTTACCCCTCCGGTAGTAATCTGATAGGGAAGCATAAATGCAGCCCAGCCAATGGAATAACAAATCAGCCCGAAGGTTATGGCCAAATAGTCTCTGGACTCCCGGCCCAACTTTTTCTTTAATAAAGCTTCCATAGACAATAAAAAACAGTCCGGAATGAACAGAAGATACCTCCTGTTCATTCCGGACGAGCATTTAAAAGGTTAAAGTACAATATTTACAATTTTCTTCGGTACAATAATCACCTTCTTCGGAGTCTTGCCCTCAATCCACTTCTGTGACTGTTCTTCAGCCAGTACAGCAGCCTGGATGGTATTATTATCTGCATCGGCAGGGAACTCCATTGTAAAGCGAGCCTTACCATTGAAAGAAATAGTATATTTTACACTGTCTTCTTTCAAATATTCCTCATTGAATTCCGGCCAATGTGCATCGCATACAGAAGAGGTATTGCCCAAAGCTTCCCACAATTCTTCTGCCAAATGCGGAGCAAACGGAGCCAGAAGCACAACCAGATTGCTCATCACAGCCTTGTTGCGACATTTCAATGAAGTCAATTCATTGACACAAATCATAAAGGCACTGATAGAAGTGTTGTAAGAGAAGGTCTCAATATCTCCTGTCACCTTCTTAATCAGTTTATGAATGGCTTTCAGTTCTTCTTTGGTAGCTTCTCCTTCAACAGGCAAGAAAGCACCCTGACGGTCATAGAACAAATTCCAAAGTTTCTTCAGGAAGCGGTGTACTCCGTCAATACCATTGGTATCCCATGGCTTAGACTGTTCTACCGGGCCAAGGAACATTTCATACATACGCAATGTATCTGCTCCATAACGTTCTACAATCATATCCGGGTTCACCACGTTATACATGGACTTACTCATCTTTTCAACCGCCCAACCACAGATATACTTGCCATCTTCCAAAATAAACTCTGCATTATGGTATTCCGGACGCCAGTTCTTGAAGGCTTCCACATCCAGTACATCATTCGATACAATGTTTACATCTACGTGCAACGGAGTTACTTCATACTGGTCTTTCAATCCCAATGACACAAAAGTATTGGTATCCTTGATACGATATACAAAGTTGCTTCGTCCCTGAATCATTCCCTGATTCACCAGTTTTTGGAACGGTTCTTCCTTGATGCTGATGCCTAAGTCGAATAGGAATTTATTCCAGAAACGAGAATAAATCAAGTGACCGGTAGCATGTTCCGTACCTCCTACATAAAGGTCTACATTCTGCCAGTAATGGTCTGCCTTCTCAGAAACCAGCGCTTCATTGTTATGCGGATCCATGTAACGCAAATAATATGCGCTGGAACCGGCAAATCCCGGCATGGTATTCAATTCCAGAGGGAATACATTCACGTTATCAATCTTCGTGTTTTCTACTACTTCACCTTTGGCTACATCCCACGCCCAACGGGTTGCGTGTCCCAAAGGAGGTTCTCCGCTTTCTGTAGGCAAGAACTTAGCGACCTCAGGAAGTTCCAGCGGAAGCTTGCTTTCGTCAATCATATACGGCATGCCGTCCTTGTAATATACCGGGAACGGTTCACCCCAATAACGCTGGCGAGAGAAAATCGCATCACGCAAACGGAAGTTGACTTTCACACGGCCCAGATTATGCTCTTTCACATACTTCTTGGTAGCTGCAATGGCTTCTTTGATAGTCAGGCCATTCAGCGTCAAATCGCAATAAGGAGTTACCCCCGCTTTCGGAGAGTTGCAAACGATTCCTTCCTTCGCATCGAAACTTTCTTCGCTTACATCACAACCTTCTACCAGTGGTACAATCGGCAAGTTGAAATGCTTGGCAAATGCATAGTCACGACTATCGTGCGCAGGCACCGCCATGATGGCTCCTGTTCCATAACCAGCCAATACATAATCACTAATCCATACAGGAACAGATTCTCCTGTAAACGGATTTACGGCATGCGAACCACTGAACACACCCGTTACACGACGGTCTGCAATACGTTCACGTTCTGTACGCTTCTTTGTACGGTCCAGATAAGCCTCAACTTCTGCACGCTGTGCTTCAGTCGTCAGCATCGGTACCAGTTCACTTTCAGGCGCAAGTACCATGAAAGTCACACCGAACATCGTATCGGCACGCGTAGTAAAGATAGTAAATTCCAAATCGCTATCTTTTACCTTGAAACGTACTTCAGTACCTTCTGAACGGCCAATCCAGTTACGCTGAGTTTCTTTCAAAGAATCTGTCCAGTCTACCGTTTCCAGTCCGTCAAGCAAACGCTGTGCATAAGCAGACACACGCAAACACCACTGGCGCATCTTTTTCTGTACCACCGGATGTCCTCCACGTTCAGACACACCGTCTACCACTTCATCGTTTGCCAATACCGTACCCAATGCCGGACACCAGTTTACCATGGTCTCTCCTAAGTAAGCAATACGGTAGTTCATCAGGATTTCCTGCTGTTCCTTTTCTGTCTTAGCTTTCCATTCTTCTGCAGTAAAATTCAGTTCTTCGCTGCATGCCACGTCCAGCCCTTTTGTTCCTTCAGCCTCAAAATGAGCAATCAGCTTGCTGATAGGCTGTGCTTTCTGGCATGAACTGCAATAGAAGCTGTTAAACATTTTCTGGAAAGCCCACTGTGTCCAGTGATAATATCCAGGTTCGCACGTACGTACTTCACGATCCCAGTCGAACGAAAAACCAATCTTGTCCAACTGCTCGCGATAGCGTGCAATGTTAGCTGCGGTAGTAACGGCCGGATGCTGGCCCGTTTGAATGGCATACTGTTCAGCCGGCAAACCGTATGCATCATATCCCATCGGATTCAACACATTGAATCCTTGCAATCGTTTGTAACGTGCATAAATATCGCTGGCAATGTATCCCAGCGGATGACCTACGTGAAGTCCTGCTCCCGACGGATAAGGGAACATGTTCAACACGTAGAACTTTTTCTTGGATTCATCTTCGACAACTTTATAGGTTTTGCGTTCCACCCATCTCTGCTGCCACTTCTTCTCAATTTCTCTGAAATTATATTCCATAGCGAAATATTATATGATTGATTATTACGTATTTCTCCAATTTCTCCGCAAATATAGTAAGAGTTCAGGAATAAATAAGGATAGTTTCGAACGAAAAGTTTATCTTTGCTTGATAAATGAAAACCTAATCTTAGAAATCTATGCACATCCGTAAATTCTTTCTGCTCGCTACTATCCTCTGTTGTGTATGCAGTCTCAACGCACAGCGACATGAACAACTCTTGGAAACCGGCTGGAAATTCCACAAAGGAGAAACCAATGGAGCTGAAACTGTTTCATTTAATGATTCTCAATGGGAATCTGTCTGTATTCCACACGACTGGGCCATTTATGGACCGTTTGACCGTAATAATGATTTACAAAATGTAGCCATTACTCAGAACTTGGAGAAACAGGCATCTGTCAAGACCGGACGTACCGGAGGACTTCCTTATGTGGGAGTGGGATGGTATCGCACCCGTTTCGATGCAGACCCTGATAAAAAGACAACACTGGTTTTTGATGGAGCCATGAGTGAAGCCCGTGTGTATGTCAATGGAAAGGAAGCCTGCTTCTGGCCTTTCGGTTACAATTCCTTCCATTGTGACATTACTGAGCTTCTGCACAAAGAAGGAAAAGATAATGTATTGGCTGTACGTCTGGAAAACCGTCCTCAATCTTCCCGCTGGTATCCGGGAGCTGGACTTTACCGGAATGTCCATCTGATTACTGCAGAAAAAATACAGGTACCGGTATGGGGTACACAGATTACCACCCCACACGTTGCTAATGACTATGCTTCGGTTTGCCTTCGTACCTCTTTACAGAATGCAGGAAAAGAAGAAATTACCATAGAAACAGAAATTCTAGACCCGAACGGAAAAAGAGTTTCTTTCAAGAAAAACAGCGGACGTATCAATCACGGGCAACCGTTTACACAAAATTTTATTGTAGAAAACCCGCAATTGTGGTCGCCCGAAACACCGTTCTTATATCAGGCCGTATCTAAAATCTATGCCAACGAAAAACTTACAGATACTTATACCACCCGCTTTGGTATCCGTTCCATCGAATTTGTAGCCGACAAGGGCTTTTTCCTGAACGGCCAGCACCGTAAATTCCAGGGGGTATGCAACCACCACGACTTAGGTCCTTTAGGAGCTGCCATCAACGTATCGGCTCTACGCCACCAGCTTACATTATTAAAAGACATGGGCTGCGATGCCATTCGTACCGCACACAACATGCCGGCACCCGAACTTGTCAGACTCTGCGATGAAATGGGATTCATGATGATGATTGAACCTTTCGATGAATGGGACATTGCCAAATGTGAAAACGGATACCACCGCTATTTCAGCGAATGGGCCGAAAAGGACATGGTAAATATGCTACGGCAATACCGGAATAACCCCTGTGTAGTGATGTGGAGCATCGGTAATGAAGTGCCCACCCAATGCAGCAGTGAAGGATACAAAGTAGCCAAGTTCCTGCAAGACATTTGCCATCGGGAAGACCCTACCCGTCCGGTTACCTGCGGCATGGACCAGGTTAGTTGCGTACTCAACAACGGATTTGCGGCTATGCTCGACATTCCGGGATTCAATTATCGCGCACACCGTTATGAAGAAGCCTACCAACGATTACCCCAGAACCTTGTGTTAGGCTCAGAAACCTCTTCTACCGTCAGCTCACGCGGTGTATATAAATTCCCGGCAGAACGTAAAGCCGATGCCAAATACGAAGACCATCAGTCTTCTTCTTACGACCTGGAATACTGCTCCTGGTCTAACATTCCCGATATAGATTTCGCCCTGGCCGATGACCACCAATGGACTTTAGGTCAATTTGTCTGGACAGGTTTTGATTACCTTGGCGAACCTAGTCCATACGATACGGATGCATGGCCCAACCACAGCTCTATGTTCGGTATTATCGACCTGGCTTCCTTGCCCAAAGACCGGTACTATTTATACCGCAGCGTATGGAACAAACAAGCTGAAACACTTCATATTCTTCCTCATTGGAACTGGGAAGGAAGAGAAGGAAAAGAGGTACCTGTATTCGTCTATACCAACTATCCGACAGCCGAACTTTTCATCAACGGAAAAAGTTATGGGAAACAGACGAAGAACAACCAAAGCGTAGAGAACCGTTACCGCCTGATGTGGCACAACGCCATTTACGAACCGGGAGAAGTAAAAGTCGTGGCATACGATGAACACGGTACGGCTAAAGCAGAAAAGATAATCCGCACGGCAGGCAAACCTCACCATATTGAATTGGTTTCTTCACGCCAGTCGCTCACAGCCGATGGAAAAGATTTGGCTTACGTAACCGTACGTGTTGTGGACAAAGACGGAAATCTCTGCCCCACAGATATGCGCTTGGTGAAATTTAAAGTAAAAGGAGCTGGAAGCTACAAAGCCTCAGCCAATGGAGATCCAACTTGTCTGGATTTGTTCCACCTGCCTCAGATGCACGCCTTCAACGGCATGCTGACTGCAATTGTGCAATCAGGAAAAGAAGCAGGTACCCTTGAGTTACAAGTCACCGCAAAAGGGCTGAAATCAGGAAAGATACAAATCGAAGTAAAATAACCCTCAAAACAACAGCGGGGAAAAGCAACCACGTTATGTCTGCTTTTCCCCGTTTATATTTTCACCCAGCCTGCTATCTGTTCAGGCTTTCCTTAAATTCAACTTCTACAATACGAAGTTCATGATTGGTTTTATCTCCATCTTTCGCCTTAAACAAATCCAATTCATTGGCTACTGGAGCAGCCACTTCCACAATCTGTCCAAAGGCATCATCCTCTTTACTTGAACCCTTCAACCGGATAGTTATTTCAGAAGCAGGAACCGGTTTCACTTTCAGATGAACGTAACCCAGACTTTTTTCAGTTTCTCCGCTCCAAATCAGTTCATCGCCCGCATAAATTTCCAAAGGATAACTGCGCATACGCCATCCTGCAAGTTTCATACATACCTCATCCACACGCGCTATCCTTTCAAGATGATACTTAATCCATGCAGTGGAAGCTTTTCCATCATTTTTCCATTCACTCAATTCATTGTCATCACAACTCTTACAAGCTTCTTCCGTATTTATTCCAGCCTCTGCAGAGAGCACAGCCACATCCACCGCACGATCTATATAAGAAGGAGACAAAGGTGTTTCTCCACAATCTAAACTTCCTTCCAAATCATCTCCAGGAATGTATGTACTCAGTCCGTTTTGTACTTCTACAGGAGAAGAAACCAGTTCCAATGAGGCAGAAGCCAATCCTTCTGCTTCAGCTCGTACAACCACCTTCCCTGCTGTAACAGACGAGCGCAATAACGCACGGTTCACCCCACATTCCACAGGAAGTTTTTCCGACAAGATATAATTATCCGGGCCTTGCGCTATACCTCCTCGCCATTCTGCCGGACCTTCTACCGTAAAATGAATCAAATCGTTCGCCAGCGGACAACGATTCCCTTCCGCATCAGCGACCTCCACTTGCAACAACACCAAATCGGCTCCATCGGCTTTCCATCCTTTCGGATGCTGAATGGCAGCTAATTTCAATTTAGCTGGTTTACCTGCGGTTCTTAACTGCATACGCGCAGCTTCTTTTCCGTCATTATACCCCACAGCTTCCAATACTCCAGGAGTGAAGGCGATTTTATCAAAAGTAAACAAAAAATGATAGTCACGCTGAGCCTGTCCCATTGGTTTTCCGTTTAAAAATAACGCCACACTATCCGTATTAGAAACCACATACACAGGCTTGACCACTCCCGGTTCATAATTCCAGTGTCCTACGATATGCAAACGAGGATTTTCCGTATCTACCCATCCGTCCCACATCACTTGATGAACGAAATAAGAATCTTTCGGAATACGCATCGGGTCTGTATCTCCACTACGCCGATAATTCTCTACCCCACGAAAATGAGTATTTGTATCTGAAAAAATAATCTTAGCGCCGCCTGAGCTTACCCTTTTACCTGTACCCGGACGTTCACGCCAGTAATCAAACCAACGAATTACATTCTCGATGGTGAAAGAGTCCTGATTACGATTGTAGACACTGGCATCTGCCTGTTTTTTCGTTTTTCCAGTAGCTGCAGAATGATAAGCACTGTTTCCTTCACCATCTTTATGATATGGATAAGAGTAATTATCCCAATACTTGCGTAAGCCTTCATCACGGCAATACTCCATAGCCCACATAGGGTGATGCGCACTTTTATTAATATACAACATCTCTCCCCCATACTCGGCATCACGAATATCCAGCATCTCACGAGAACCGATTGCACGCCCACCATGATAATCAAACTCATCACGTATCTTCTTCATCTCCAGCATGTGTTCACGGCTGATTGATTCATTGCCACATTCATAAAAAAGGATACTCGGATTGTTGCGGTTATAGATAATTGCATCCCTCATTACCAGTTTACGCTGCTCCCACTGACGTCCTTTGCAGTCTTTTTCTGCATCTCCTGCCGGCATGGCCTGAATTAAACCGACACGGTCGCATGACTCTACATCCTGCTTCCAGGGAGTTACATGCATCCAACGTACCAAATTAGCATTGGCTTTCACCATGAGACCATTGCTGTAATCACTCAACCAGGCAGGCACCGACATTCCCACAGCAGGCCATTCATTACTTGTTCGCTGGGCAAATCCCTTCAACTGAATCACCCGGTCGTTTAACCATACTTTTCCATCGGCAAATCGTGTTTTTCGAAAACCTGTACGCGTAATTACTTCATCCGTTTTCTTTCCCTCTATGCACAAAGCTGTCTTTACCGTATACAGATAGCCATACCCCCAGCTCCAGAAATGTAAGCCCTCTACTTCACTTTCAGCCGAAAGTACTACTTTTTCTCCTGGATTAATTTTCTTCTCCTCACCACGGAATGACTTTACAAGCTTCCCGTCACGGTCTAAAAGCTCCACCCAATAACCAACCGTCTGGCTTTTCTTTGTTTCATTTTTCACTTCCGATTCGGCATGAATTCGAGCTTTACGAGCACGTACCTGAATATCTTCCGCGTAAATATAGACACCTGTCGTTTGCAGGTTACTATATAAAGGTAAGGTCTGGTATAACTTATCCGTCACATGTAACCACACATTCTTGGGTAAACCTCCGTAATTTGCATTAAAATTACGGTTACTCCACTGATACTTCACGCCAGTAGCCTTCTCTGCATAGTCCCAATTATTATCAATACGTGCAGCAATGACATTTTCCTTACCCGGCTTTACAAATGCAGTAAGATCGAAACCAAAAGCCATCACTCCATTTTCATGCTGACCGACCAAGTGACCGTTCACATACAGATCAACTCCTTGTCGTGCTCCTTCAAATTCGATGAACACCTTTCGTCCTTTGGCGTCAGCAGGTAAACGAAAATGTTTCCGATACCACACAATTGTATCAGTAAGATCCTTGATATTCAGTTTGAAAGCCTCATCCTCATTGAATGCATGAGGAAGTGTAACCGACTTCCATTCCGTATCAGAATAACTCACACTCTCTGCCTGAGCTATATCACCGACTTTTAGCTTCCAGCCACTGTTGAAATTATATTTTTCACGTCCTGCGGCATGAATGCTGCTTATAACCATCAGCAGACATAAACTTATCCATAAAAATCTCAGTCTCATACTATCTAAATATTTTGTGTAAAAATACATTATCTCTTGTAAGAATACATGGAAAAATAAAGATTATAACTGGAATTATTGGTACATAAACAAGAAAAGTCCGGCATAACACCGGACTTTTCACTCACTTCAATTATTTATTAGTTTAATAACCATAATTTTGATAAGCCTTTTTACCCGCATTATCTAATAATACATTATTATCATCTGTCAGCATATCCAAGAATGACTGTGGGAACGGTTTCAAAGTCATATAATTCTGGAAACCACCTTTAGGCTGACCATTTTGCCCATCTGTTCCCAACAAATTATCCGAAGTTTCCCACGTGCCTGTCTGATAAGTAGCATTCTGCATATTTGCCGCCAGCTGGTTATGCCATTGAATACGCGCGGCCTGCACACCTGCATGGTGTATAACCCCATAATAAATCATTTCTTGGTTAAATTCACGAGCATATTCATTATAAATAAACTCCAAGAAACGCTTTTCGTTTGTATTAGCAGACGGACAATAATTTTCAGCCAATGAATGTGCTGATGTACCATCCCAATAACTTGCATCAACTTTTATCTTATCATAACAATCAGCTGCGACAGTATAAGGATAATGTGACTCAGTTGATGACAAGACATGATTTCCTGCATACAAATCTGCAAAACGGGCAATTACCTCAGCACGATTTTCTCCAGCTTTAAATGCAGCACGCTGTCTCAACGCATTAATATCGTCAATAGCTTCATTATATTTTCCTTGACGTCCATAAGCTTCAGCCCTTACCAAATACATCTCAGCAGAACGCATCACAGGTACATCTCGCCCACCATAAAATGAATTCTTTCCTGAACGGTTCGGGTCATGATACTTCTTAGAAGTAGGTACCCCTGTATTGGAACTCTTTTCCAGGCCATAGAAACTGGCTGTATTCTTAAATGTATAATTATCACCATTCTTCACGATTTCCGGACGATAATAGTATTTGTTGCCATCTTTCATCCAACGAGCATAAAGCACGTAAGGCTGAGCATCAGCATCTTCTACATTAATAGCAGTCTCTTTTGTATTCTCAAGAATAGCATAAGCAAGGTCACCTGTACCCATCTTATGTTCTCCAGCTACAGCAGAACGCCCTCCCCAAGATTCACGCGTATAATCTGCTTTATATTTATTATTAAATGTATTTGCCTGAGCTTCAGTCCATACATAAGTCTTATTCTCTGCGCTATTATATGCATAATAATCAGCATTTGCGCCAGGAGTAGAAGCACCTGTGGTATTGAGTGCCGTTTTAAACTCTAGCCAAAAAGATTTCTGATAACGAGAATCATTTACTTTATCTGTAAATACATCTAAGCCAAAATCATTATTATGGAAATAGAATGCAGGTTTAGTAGGGTATTCCCAACAATAATCAGGGATACCATACTTTTCATCTACTACATTCCCAACAAAAGACATTACAATACGAACTCCATATCGATAATCATCTCCACTTTCAGAGAATATCGCATTCAGAACATTCTCTGATGTTTTCTCATTTGAGAAGTCTCCTAATTCATGACGGAACAAATCATCATAATTGCTTGCTAAAGGATGGGCATTAATCACTTGTGTAGCATAATAGATACAAGAATCCAAATCATTTGTACCTTTTCCTTTATATAACATTCCCAAATAAGACTGAGGATTTGAATTATCTATAGTGCCATCCGACTTACGACCATAAGCCTCAGTTCCATACTCTTGTCCCTGTACACGATTCAAATACATTTTAGCCAACAAATGAGCAGCCGCATATTTTGTAGCACGACCATACTCCGCATCTCCATAAGATTCCGGTAAATGCTCAAAAGCATAACGCAAATCTCCTATCAACTCTTTAAACATTACCTCTGCAGGAGTACGCTGATAGTTATAATTTGCCGGTAAGGATGTACGACTCTGGGTAGAAAAATATACATCCCCCAAAACCGTATTCATACCATAATAACAATATGCACGATTAAAAAGAGCTTCTGACAAACGTTGGGCGGCATATTCAGGATCACTCGCATATTTTCCTGTTGCTTTTTCTGAACGAATTGCCTCAATCGCCTTATTGCAATTATCAATAATAGGATAGTTATTAATTAAAAATCCATCTTGTTGCTTGGATTGGAAACCCATATAATAATTCGTTTGAGTACCAATTTCCCCAGTAGCACTCCATTTAGAGGTAGAAAACTTATTCAAGTCATTATTTCCACTTGCGCGAGCACAGTCATGTCCTGTCTCGAACATATAAATACCCTCACTATAGCCCCAGCTAACACGTTCTGCATTATAGGTACTTACGATTAACTGATCCAAACCTTGCTCTGTGTTCAAATAATCCTGAGTAATGGTCGCAACCATTTTTTCTTCCAGAAAACTGTCTGTACAGGAAGCTAACGCAGTGGCTGCCACACCTATATATATATAGTTTTTTATCTTTTTCATAACGTTATAAATTAAACAAACAATTATTAGAAGCTAAATCTCAATCCCAGCACATAACTTCTTGTAATACATGTATTATTAGTCTGACCACCAATATGGTTTCCTGCATCCCAACCGGTAATATCATCCGGATTAATTCCAGCCTTCACAAGTTCTCCACCCCACAAGAACGGATTCAAAACTTGCGCGTATACAGAAGCACTACTTGCACCAACCTTCTTCAAGAACTTTTGAGGCAATGTATAAGAAAGAGCGATATTCTTTACCAATACCATGTTCCCTTTTGTATAATTACGTACGTAATCATAAGTACTAGTTCGAGTTGCAGTAGTAGGTTGAGCAAATTTAGCATCCACATTATTAGGAGACCATGTGTCATTCTCTATACGACGACCAATTGTCTGAGTCAGACCGTAATAAGAGTTTCCAAAACGGAAATAAGTAAAGAAACTCAGATTCCAGTTCTTATAAGTAAATGAGTTATTTAAACCACCTGTCCATTTGGGAGATTTGTTATAGAACACTTTGTCATCATCATTAAATGTACCAAATCCATTGTCCAAATAAGTCACCTCTTCTCCAGAATCCAGCGTTACCGTCTTGGAATTCTCTGTTCCTTTCGGCACTTCCACCAAAGGCTGATCCACAATCTTATATTGCCCTGCCAGGAATGTCAGCTTACCAATTTTAGAATACAACTCCATCAAGCGGTTATCTTCCGGAGTGTCCTGCCACATACGATCATATTGATAATCCCAGAACACATTAATAGGTTCACCTACTTTCCAAGGGCCATTAGAGTCAAAATCTACATCATTTGCCAATTCAGTAATCTTTTCTTTATTTAATGAGAATGTCCAGTCTGTTTGCCAAGTAAAATCCTTTGTTTTTACATTAATTGTAGACAAAGAAACTTCAAACCCACGGTTCTCTGTTTTTCCGACATTGCTCAGGACCTGGCCATATCCTGTAATTACAGGAATCGTTTTATTCATCAACAAATCAGAAGTCTTTGCAATATAGTATTCCAAGCTACCAGAAATACGATTATTCAACACTGCAAAATCCAATCCCACATTTAATGAGGCCGTTTTTTCCCATCCCAAATCATAATTAGGCATCACATTGGTCTTTGTTCCTGTTGTATTCTGAGAGATATTCCCTACACCAAATGGTATATTGGCATACACGGAAGTTACAGATCCACCTGTCTGGTAAGGAGTCACAGCGGAGTTACCCGTTACACCATAGCCCACACGCAGTTTTAACTGATTAATCCAATTCACTTTCTTAATAAATTCTTCCTGTTCCATGCGCCAAGCCAAAGCTGCAGAAGGGAAGAACTCCCATTTATTTCCACTTGCCAACATAGAAGCTCCATCGTAACGTCCTGTCAAGGTCAACAAATATTTATCCATCAGGCCATAGTTAATTCTTGCCATGTAAGAAGCACGAGACCAAGTAGAGTAACTTGAACCCGGACCATATTTGGAGTTGTTTGACTGGCCGATGTTATACCACAAAGAAGTTGGATAAACCACTTCATAAGCTCTAACATACAATCCTTCAGATCTACTTCGTTCTGCAGATTGCAACAAAGTGACATTCAAAGAATGTATATCTTTAAAATTCTTATTGATATACACCAAGTTCTCCAAAGCCCATGACAAATTCTGACTCTGATTATTGTACGCAGCTCCAGGAGCTGTAGAATCAAAGCCATAAGGATTAGAAAAATCTTCTCCGTAAAAGCTTCCTTCACGTGAGTTTCTGTACTGGGCACCTAAGTTTGTTCTCCATTTCAACCAAGGCAAGATTGTAATTTCTGCATAAGAAGACATATTCACTCCATAATAGCGATATTCATTCTGAGCCGAATTAATATTACGTACAATATTATGTTCCGCATCTCCCTCACTTGTAATAAGAGCTGTTCCATCCTCATTATATGCCGGTGTCCATGGCATCAGGTTCATTGCCAACCCGTATGAGTCCTTAGCTACGGTATTTGAAAAGTTACTTACAATACCATAATTCTTAATAGACGTATTTGCATTCAGACTCATTCCAACTTTCAACCATTTCACAGGAGTGATTTCTCCATTCAAATTAGCTGTATAACGCTTATAATCCTGGTCTCTCATTGGTGATTCCTGACCTAAATAACCTAATGAGAAATAAAGTTTAGCAGTTTCTGTACCTGCAGATAAAGAAATCTGATGAGTATGAGTTACCCCTGTACGAGTCGCAAGTTTTCCCCAATCTGTAGTCGGAAGCTTAGAAGCATCATACACAGGTACCATATCGGCATAGCCCATAACTCTTTCTTCTGCCGTAGATTGGCGCAAAACAGGAGTTCCATCAGCATTCAACTGATAAGCTTGTGCCACTCTTCCATCCATATAAGACTGAGTTCCCAGCCATAAAGCACGGTCTCTATTGGGATCCGGTGCTGTGCCATAAGCACCATTATAAGTTCCACCATTAATTGCAGACTGCCGATTATAATCCAGCAGTTGACCTGCATCCATATAATCAGTAGTTGAATTCAAGCGACTAAAGGCCACTGAACCATCATAGCTAATAGTAGTTTTTCCTGCTTTTCCTTTTTTAGTAGTTACCAAAATCACACCATTCGCACCACGAGAACCATAAATAGCAGTAGCAGAAGCATCTTTCAGAATTTCCATAGACTCAATATCAGATGGATTGATATCAGAAATAGAGCCTGCAGTCATTGGTATACCATCAATTACATAAAGCGGATCATTATTAGCTGTAATAGAACGATTACCACGAATACGAACCTCACCTAACTCTCCAGGACGGTTATTTGAAGTAATATCCACACCTGTTACCTTACCTTGCATAGCCTGCAAAGCATTCTGTACAGGTCTGTCTTCAATCACTTTACTTGTTACACGTGCCATCGCACCAGTAACGTCTGACTTTTTCTGCACACCGTAACCTACCACAACAACTTCATCGAGTACTTCAGTGTCTTCGACCATCGTCACATTGAATGTAGTTTTTCCTTGTACTGGAATCACTTGAGTCTTGTAGCCCACGAAGCTGATTTCAAGCGAAGCATTGTTTGGTACATTAGATAAGGTAAACTTACCGTCAAAGTCAGTAATGGTACCGTTGGTAGTTCCTTTTACTACTACGCTCGCACCAATTACAGATTCCCCACTTTTGTCGAGTACAGTTCCCGACACTGTCTTGCCTTGTGCATACGCGCCAATCGCGATGATAGACAACAAGGCCAAGAAGAACAAACGTTGCAGGCTGGAAGCGCAACGCATCAGACTAGAACAATTTCTGTCTTTCATACCTCTAATTTGGTTAAGTTAAACAAAAGTTAGTTCTAGTCTTAATACAATTGCCTGATTATTAAATGCTAAAGCTTATTACCATGTAATTATGAAGAATAAGTTTAAAGAAGTTCATCAAAAATTCTTCTCATCGCAATATCGGCATGAGAACGCATAACTCTAATATAATTGCCTATAGGACGGTTACTTTTCATACTATGCCCAATACAATATTCAATTGTTTCTATTTGTATTCCGATGTTATATCCATGCTGGGCGAAGGATTTTCTAGCAGAATAATAGGAAATAGAAGAAGTAATTCCTGCTTCACGAGCTATACGGGTAAGGTAACGATAAATTAAACTATAAACCTTATTGTGACTCTCATAAGGGCCAAACTTCAAGAAACCTTTATCAGTTCTATATTTTGAAATAATTTGTTGTGCCTCAGGCTGAATAGAAAAAACGATTTCATTTTCTCCATGTTTTGTTCGATAAGTTTTATGCCTTATGTAGGATAATATCAGATTGTTTTCCTCAAAATGACAATCTAATAAATCTTTTAGATTAATACCTCCTAGATAATATGTCAGCATAAATAAATCTCGTACGATTAATAGATTCTGTTCTTTTAATGAAACATCTCGCAATGATTTTAATTCATCAACTGTTAAATCAAGATTTCTGATACGGGAAGAAGGCAATATACATGCAGCAAATGGGTGGACTTTATAATGAATATAGTCCATTTTAATAGCATAATTAAGGATAACTTTTATCAGAGTAAGATAAATACGGACGGTAGTACTGGACAGTTCTCTTTTTTCTAGAAAATTCTGATATTGATGAATATGAGATGGTCTGATTTGTTCAAGCGGTATATCATGCTCTTTTTTTAAAAATCGATTAAAATGTGAAATTGCCGTTTTATATAGTTTATATGATTTTATTCTGCTTTCTGATTGTAAAGTTGATAGAAATTCTTTAGCTATAACATCAAATGTCAAATACTTTTTACGTTCTTCCTCTTGAATAGAATGAATAAGTTGTGTGCATGTAAGTTGATTAGCATGCTTTATAGAAGAAAGTATAAGTATATATTCATTTATTGTCCGTTGTAGGCAAAGATTTATTTGTGCTGCATTTTCATGGCGGACGACTCGTCCTTTCTTAAGCTGTGAAATAGAGTCTAAGATAAAAGGAGTTGCGATGTAACGAGTTTGCGCTTGGTGAGCAACAGCAATACGTATTCTGTGCTTTCCATTCGCTAATCTTTTTGTGGGTACAATGACGATAGAAAACGTAGTCATAATGATAAGATTTAAATGGATGAAAATTTACATAAAGAAAAAGATTCTTATTGATAGTTTATTTTGTTCTAATCATTTTTTCATAACTACTTTGCAAAAACTCTGTTTCACAGTGTGGGATTTGTATTTCACACTGTGAAATATGTATCCCACACTGTGGTTTTTATATCCCACAGTGTGAAACAGAGAATTTGCGCCTAAATTTAAAGGAATACATCAAAGGGAAAAGAAGAATTATATACAGGATTTGTATGTTTGAATGTTAATGAAATAACTTAAAGTCTCTAATCTGTTAACAAATTTACGATATGTGTGATAAGATTGTTTGATGAGTATAACATAAAGAAGATTTTCATGTCAAAGCAGGCTTAAAAAACTCTTGAAAGGTATTTGTACAAATTTTTCCATGTATCTACACAATTTTACATTGTTTGAAACCTTGTACAATCGTACTTTTACAACGCATTTGAGACAGCAGATGCAAAACATAGAGATATAATGAAACTAACTTTTGTTTAACTTAACCAAATTAGAGGTATGAAAGACAGAAATTGTTCTAGTCTGATGCGTTGCGCTTCCAGCCTGCAACGTTTGTTCTTCTTGGCCTTGTTGTCTATCATCGCGATTGGCGCGTATGCACAAGGCAAGACAGTGTCGGGAACTGTACTCGACAAAAGTGGGGAATCTGTAATTGGTGCGAGCGTAGTAGTAAAAGGAACTACCAACGGTACCATTACTGACTTTGACGGTAAGTTTACCTTATCTAATGTACCAAACAATGCTTCGCTTGAAATCAGCTTCGTGGGCTACAAGACTCAGGTGATTCCGGTACAAGGAAAAAACACATTTAATGTAACGATGGTCGAAGACACTGAAGTACTCGATGAAGTAGTCGTTGTTGGTTATGGTGTAGCTAAAAAATAAGATGTAACTGGTGCCATGGTCAATGTTGGGGCTGAAGCATTAACAGAACGTCCTGTAAGTAATGCTTTTGAAGCTTTACAAGGAAAAGCTGCCGGTGTTGATATTACAACCAGTGAACGCCCGGGTACTGTAGGAGATATCCGTATACGTGGTGCTCGTTCTTTAACTGCCAGTAGCGATCCGTTATACGTTGTTGATGGTGTACCCTTGCTGTCTGGAGCAGCTATTGAAACATTAAACCCACGAGACATTGAAAGTATCGATATCTTGAAAGATGCTTCAGCTACAGCTATTTATGGTTCTCGTGGTGCCAATGGTGTAATCATCGTAACTACCAAACAAGGTAAAGAAGGACGCTTTAGCCTGAACTATTCAGGAACTGTAACTATCTCAAATATCGTAGATAAATCTCCATCTATGAGTGCAGCAGATTATGTAGAATACCGTCGTTGGGCTGCTTACAATGCTGATCCTAGTAAATATGCAAGTCCTTATCAACCAACTAAAGAAAATGATGCACAATTATTCGCTGATGATCCGTATGCACTGGCTAACATCAATAAAGGATGGGTTAACGGAAGCTGGAATCCTGCATTAGTTGGTAATACAGACTGGACTGATTTTGTAACTCAGACAGGTATTGCACATGAACATACGATTAGCGCTAGTGGTGGTACTGAAAAAGTAAATGCTTATGCTTCATTTGGTTATCTGGATAACCAGGGAACTCAACAGGGACAATGGTACAAGCGTTACCTGCCAAAATGAGTGTAAACATCAATCCTACTAAATGGTTCCAGTTAAGCGCAAACATTAACGCCTCATGGAGTGAACAAGATTATGGTATGTCTACCTTAAAAGGACAGTCAAGTTCTGTTCCTGATGCTATTTATGGAGCAGCAAAAGCAATCTATAACTATGCTGTTCCTTACGATGACAACGGTGAATTGATTATGCAACCTGGTGGTGGTATTCAGAACACTGTAATTGGTGAAACTGAAAAATCCACACAACAATCTCAGACCATGCGTGCACTGGCCAATTTCTCAGCAACTCTGGATTTTGGAGAAATGTGGAGCCCATTAAAAGGCTTACGCTATAAACTAAACTTTGGTCCTGATTTCCGTCACTGGAGAGAAGGTGCATACATTGATGCAACATCAGCCAATCGTGGAGCTGGCGCTAACAGTTGGGCACGTTTGCAAAATGCACGCGATTTGTCATGGACATTGGACAATATGATTATGTATGATCGTACTTTTGCTGAGAAACATAAAGTAGGAGTAACCTTATTGCAAACCGCTTCTTCATGGAATGCTGAAAGCAGTGCAATAGAAGCAGAAAATATTCCAAATAAAGACTTCCTTTGGAATGCATTCAGCAATTCAAATAACAACCCGACTGATGCTGCAAATAATGTAGGAATTAGTTCTGGCTTGACTGAGCGTCAATTAGCTTCTTACATGTTCCGCGTAAACTATGGATTCATGGACAAATACCTGTTGACTGTAACAGGCCGTTGGGACGGTGCTTCTCAGCTCTCCCCAGGACACAAATGGGATTTCTTCCCTTCTGCTTCTTTAGCTTGGCGTATCAACCAAGAAGAATTTTTGAAAGACGTACAATGGCTAAATAACTTAAAGATTCGTGCAGGTGTGGGTGTAACAGGTAACGCAGCTATCAGCCCTTATGCAACCAAAGGAGATATCACATCTGTTATGTTACCATTCAACGGCATGAGCGATCAGTTAGGATATGTAACAAATGAACCTTATTATGTGAAAGATGGCAAACCTATGGCTAATCAAGAACTCGGATGGGAAAAGACCACACAAGCCAACTTTGGTATTGACTTTGGATTCTTAAACAACCGTATCAGTGGTAGCATCGATGCCTATTTTTCACGTACTAATGACCTGCTGATGAACATGACAATCCCAACCCTGACTGGTTATGGTTCTACTTATGCTAACGTTGGTAAAACAAAAAATCATGGTATTGAATTTACCGCAAACTTTATCCCTGTTCAGTTAGCTAACGGATTCACATGGGAATCTTCGTTCAACGCAGCTTATCAGAAAGACGAAATTGTAGAACTGGCTTATGGAAAGAACGACATGGTAGACAACAGCTGGTTTATCGGTCAATCTATTGGAGTATTTTATGGTATACAAGGTAATGGTTTATGGCAAGACACTCCTGAAGACCAAGCTGAAATGGCCAAATTCAATGAAAACGGACATAACTTCACACCAGGTAGTGTTCGCCCTGTAGACCAAGACGGAAACTACGTTATTGATGATGATGACCGCGTAATTCTTGGAAATAAAAATCCTAAATGGACAATGGGATGGACCAACAACTTCTCATGGAAAGGTATTGAATTAGGTGTTACTATGTACGGACGTATGGGATACATGGTAGATGGTAAAGGAAACGCAATGGATGCAAACTATAATGCAACAGAAGCACTAAATGACTTCTGGACTCCAGAAAACACCGATGCAGAATTCCAAAAACCAGTTTACAAGAATGGAGACCCGTATGCTAGTGCTATCGGTTACCGAAAAGCTTCTTTCTTGAAGGTTCGTAACGTATCATTGGGATACAACTTCCCTAAAAATATCATCTCTCGTATTGGACTTGGAAACCTGAAGATTTATGCACAAGCTGTAAATCCAGGTAGTATCTACCAATCAATCAGCTGGTATGACCTGGATACGAATGCTACCTATTTCAATCGTAGCTTCGTCTTCGGTTTGGAAATTGGATTCTAAAATATAATGTTCAAACATTAAATTGATTATACAATGAATAACAAATTAAGAAATATAGGACTCGGAGTATTGGCATTATCTGCTGTCACTCTTTCTTCTTGCAGTGACAGCTTCCTGGATGAAGAACTGACTACACAATACTCTACTGAATATTTTGATACGCCAGAAGGACTGGAAGATTTAACAATTTCTCTCTATGGCAATATCCGTTGGCATTTTGGCTATGAATGGGCATACGGTATCACTCTTTATGGAACAGATGAATTCACCATGGGAGGTGATAACACATCTTGGATTTGGAACACATACGACCCTGCATTAAATCCAGCCAACTATACAACAGCATTGGGAGCTCCTAATGGTAATTGCCCGGGAGTTTCAGCTCTTTGGGATGAAATGTATTACGGTATTGCTTCGGCCAATACTATCATTACAAAAGCTGAAGACGTATTCACGGATGAAGCGAAGCGTAAACTTTGCTTAGCTCATGCTTACTTCCTTCGAGGATATAATTATTATCGCTTGGCAGCACAGTATGGACACTTTGTAATTCAAAATGAACCAGTAAATACCGTTGTTCGTAATTTCACACGCTCTACAGAAGAAGAATGCTGGGAACAAGTTATTTCAGATCTTCGTCAAGCATATAATCTGTTTGAAGGAGAAAACTTCACATACGGAAAAGGCATTAGCTGGACAAAAGCTACAGCTGCTCACTTCCTAGCAAAAGCATTATTATTCCGTGCATCTGAGCGCAACAACAGCTGGAATAGTAAATACATTGAACAAGACCTAAAAGATGCCATTGAAGCATGTACCTATGCTATCAATGCTCGTGGTGGAGAAAGTGGCTTAGTAGCTAACTACAGTGACTTATATGCTAACTGGAAAGGTGTAGATTGTGACATTGAGCAAACTGATGAGATTCTAATGGCTGCAGGACATAACGCCAGCAGCGCTACCATTGGTCGCTTTAGAAACCGTACTTATAACTACTTCACGATGCAGTTCCGTACCGTCACAGCACAATGGACTCAACGTGGCCAATTTATCGGAGGAATGGAGTTCCAACGCTGCCGTCCCACAGAATATGCTTATGCCATCTTCGACCATGTAAACGATGCTCGTATGTGGAAAACATTCCGCACCATCTATGGTATCAATAAAATTGTGGATAAGGATCTTGCTGCACAAAAAGGACTTAGACTCGGAGATCCATCATGTGTCATGATTCTAAACACTCCAGATGATAATACATACAACAACTATAAATTTGGGAATGCTACAGGTAATCCTACTTGGAAAGATGATAATAATGTGCTGGGCAATGGCGCCGGAAAATGGGCACCAGCTTCATTAGTTCTTTACCAGAACGGCCAATATGTAGGTAATACATTTGGAACAACTGCAACCAATGCATCTAACTTCTTTGCCGGCATCAACAAAACAGATGACTGCTCACGTACTGCAGAAAAAGGGGATGCTCATAGAGATGTAACTATGGCTCGTTTAGGAGAAACATATCTGGTACGTGCCGAATGCTATGTGCGTCAAGGAGAATACGACTTAGCAAAAGCTGATATCGATGTAATTCGTAAACGTGCACAGTGGAAAGCTGGAGAAGAACGTGATGTATATGAAAGTGCTGATGATTACTTTGAAACAGCAAACTCAACAGCAAACAACACTTTCAACACTGTAAATGAAGCAGGTGAAACAATTGCAGCAACTTTGATCGAAATGAACAAATGGTCTAATCCTAAAAAGAATACTTATTATTTATCTAACCCTGGATTGGCTAGAACTACTGCAGCTTCTGATTTGACAAACTGGACTTTCGATAATCTGCCTGTTGAAGACCAAAAAGTAATGGACAAATTGGGAATCAGCGACAAGCGTGAACGTGCCATCAACTTTATTCTAAATGAACGTACACGTGAACTTTTGGGTGAATGGGTTCGCTGGGAAGACTTATCACGTACAGGCACACTTATCAAACGTGCTAAGGCATTTAATTCAGAAGCTGCCGGCAACATTACTGAAGGCAAACATGAATTACGCCCTATTCCTCAGTCATTTTTGGATGGTTTGAAAAATGAAGATGGTTCAAACTTACCTGAAGAAGAATTAAAGGCTTGGCAAAACCCTGGATATTAATTGTATTATCCATTAAATACCAAGAGGCTGTCTCAAAATTGAAGTGACCCCCAAAAGTTGGACAGGTTAAACATTA
>ENA-OPCS01000746-OPCS01000746.1-human-gut-metagenome-genome-assembly--contig:-NODE-746-length-23016-cov-2.766169_pt1 | contig 23016 bp, 20 predicted proteins | sample MGYA00241256_ERZ501492 | MGnify/ENA primary metagenome ERZ501492 (study PRJEB25962, sample SAMEA2042512) | human gut metagenome | biome: human gut; feature: human-associated habitat; material: faeces... | reverse complement strand
ACAACAGTCCTAGCACCACTTTGTCTACAGTCTGAAATAATCAAATTGATTATTTGAATTCAGAAATAGAAAAAGAAAAAACAAAATACTTAGATAAAGAGAAATTGAATAATAAATTCTTTGCTACAATTATTTCAAATATAAAAAATGCTAGCAAGTTGAATAATGAATTATGTAATAGAATTCCGGAAATTAATGAAAAAGCTTATCATTTGTTGGAAACGTTGCAAAATAATGATACAATTGATGTGGATACAATAAGGAGTGAATTACAAAAGTCTTATGAGGATTTTTCTATAGGATTGTTTGATTTGTTTAAAAGATATACTAGTAATTTATTGAATTGCATAGTTGCTAGTGTAGAAGCATATCTTAAGATGAACGAGTTGTCAAATAAAGTATCTGTAACAATTAAGCTTTTTGATAAGCCATTGTATTCGATAGATAATAAGGATGATATTTTGGTGTATACTGCATTTCGAGATAAGTGTACATATGATCAACATGAGAGAGAGATAGGAGAAGAGCCATATACCATTTTAGGAAATGCAGATTTTGTACAATGTCTTACCAAAGATCATTTTATAATTAATAATGCAAATAAAAATAGTCAAAGTTATGCTAATGAACATGTGGATTTTGACTTGTATTACAATTGTGCAGTGGTTGTTGCATTAAGAGTTAAACAAGCCGATGGTTCAATGAAATATTTAGGATATTTATGTTGTGATACATTGAATACGGATTTAAGCAAAGAGGTTTTTGATAAGGAAGTTGCACAGCTGCTTTTTTCAATGGCACAATTGTATGCGACATTTTTAGAAACACTTGATTCAAATTGGATTGATAGAATGCAGGATAATTTTGAATTCGAACAAAATTTTTTGGAATTAATATGTAAAAAAACATATCATGGGAAGAAAAGGTGAGGAAAAATGTCTAGAACGGTCGTAAAAAAAGTAAATTCAAGTACAAAAAAACATTCGAGTTACGGGACAGAGAAAAAGGCATGTAAATCTAAAAGTGCCAAATGTGTTTCTATGCCAGTTAATGCATTAATGCCAAGTGGATATACATATTCCCAAAGAGCTAAACTTCGGGAGTTTGAAAACAATATGATAAAATGAATTTGTGCATATTGAAAGAATCCTATGTCAGCACTAGGTAGAGTTAAAGAAGAATAATTATATTTGGCTCCATTTTGGCTCTAATAATTTTGGACGAGGCAGAGAAAAACTCAAATTATGATGAATATGAATAATAAAACACTCTAATGTGTACCGAGAAACAACCAGATAAATCTCTCCGCCCAAGAGTTTGAATAAACTGTAAGCAGTGCAGTCGCAACCCGAAAATCATATGTCGAATGCATGCATTCGTAAAGATGATTTTTCGGGTGAGACTATACGGCGTCAGCCGTCATGAGGATGGAGCGAAGCGGAATCCGAATGGGCAGTGCGGGGGATTGGGAAATACTGTGGAATAGGGGCTTCCTGATTTTGATGTAAGCAGAATGTAAGCAAAATTGTTGAGTGATTTTGGATAATATTCTGCTTAGCGTATATTAAATTGCAAAGGGGATTATGCGAAATGAAGATTGATTTATCAATGATTGATATTTTTGAAGACAGTGAATTGGAATTAGATAAAAAAATTACATTTATTTTTGGAAAAAACGGAACTGGAAAATCGACGTTTACAGAGGAAATTAAAAAAATGACTTCAGTTTACGATGTTTCAGTCTTTCAGGAATTTAGGAAAGTAGGTATATAATGATAAACAGCTCTTTAACAGTGGAATGTAACAAGATATTTAATTTTTGGAAATTAGAAGAATATTTTACACCATCAGATTATCCGGCATTGGCTTTAACAATAAAAGAGGGAAAACAGAATATTTCGTTTGATGCGTATTACAATGAATACAGTATCAGAAGTTTGCCATTAAAAAGATACAAGGCTCATAATGAGTATTTGAGGCAGAAGAACAAATCTGATGAGAGGTTATATAATCGAGCAAATATTTATTGTGGCTGTTATAGAACTAAAGATTTCGTTGAAAAAATGGCTGAAAAGTGCAAATTGGATATGGAAAAATATGCGGAGATAAATGAATTAACAGGACGGTTTTATGCTTTTTCTGTTCAGATAGATTTAGATGGAAAAATTACAGAAGAAGGCGTGCAAGTTAGTCCGTTCTTTTATGCTGTACTTTGTATGATAAAAGCCGAGGGCATAAATGTTAATATTATGCAAGAAGACATATGCAAGTTAAATGAAGATGTAAATGAATTACTTAAACAGAATGATATACAAATACTGGAGTTTACAGACATAACGATAGTTAAAAATATTGTGTTTGACAAATTAGGAGTTGAGAATGAAAGTCAAGTAGGGTTAGAAGGTGCCTCGAATAAGGTTTATGCATGCAAAGGTTTAAAGAAAGAAGATGAATCGAGTGACTTTTTTAGCTTTTACTTGGACGAAATAGAAAGAATTCAGAAAAACTATAAGAATAATGAGAATTTAATAAAATATACCACCTCATTATTGGCAGAAAAACAAAAAAGGATAATGATAGATAGCGATGTTTGTTCCATGAAAAAATGGTTGGAGGTAGATAGATTTCCAATGGGAAAATATCCATCAAAGTTTTCTCCGACATTAATGCAGCAAATAGCTATAAATATAGCAATATCAGAAAAGGATAGAAAGGAAAAAATATTTTCAGTAAATGGACCACCAGGAACGGGAAAAACAACTCTTTTGAAAGAAATAATAGCGTCAAATGTTGTCCAATTAGCAGAAGTTTTAATTAAATATGGAATAGGTGGTAGTAATTTTGTTTCTAGGAAAGTTGAATCCGCATCAAATGCTAGTTATACAGAAAAATATTATGAAATACCAGAAGAAATTTCTAAATATGGAATTCTTGTGGTATCAAATAATAATGGAGCTGTAGAAAATGTCACACTCGATTTACCGAAATCTGGTGATATGGGAAAGGATAAAACTAGGACAGATTACTTTGACAGAAAAATAAATAAAGAAGTGTATTTTTCGGCGGTAGCAGATAATCTTTTGGGAAAAGAAGGAGGTGCGTGGGGATTAATATCAGCTCGTATGGGAAGAAAATCCTATGTTACTGAAGTTTTAGAATCTTGTGTATTCGCTAAAAAAAATGATGCTTCGGATAAAGTGACATTAGATCTGGCAAGAGAAGATAGTATTTCGTGGGATGAAGCTATTGATAAGTTTAATGTAGCTAAAAGAAAGGTTTTGTTATTAAGAGAAGGCATTAAAAAAGACCAAAAACTCTTGGATGATTTTTATAAAGAAGGAGAGGGTTTAGCGAAGAGTAAATTGGATTTAAAACAGTTACTCATAGAAAAGGAGCAATTAAATATAAAGTTAAATGAGGTAAGAACGGAATTAGAAAGTAATGAACAGGAGACTTTAGAGCAGGAAGGGGAAATTAAGTATATTAAGGAACATAGCTCTATTTTTAAGAAACTAATTATCTTTTTGGGAATAGGGAAAATAGGTAGGCATGTTGCTGAAAAACAAAAATATGTCGATGAGTTAATAATTAAGCACGAAGATATTAAACGTAGATATAGTTTGGCTGTGAGAAATACAGAAGAAGTATGTACAAAAATTGAAAAGCAATATAGTATAATCGCTGCTTTAGCAAAGAAAGTACAGATACTTGAAGAAAAAATATATGGAAATAATGGGTCTTTGAAAAACAAATACAAAAATAATTTTGCAGATAAAATTTTTTATATAAATATTAAAGAATCTGAGGACTCGCAGAATGCGTGTCCATGGACATTTGAGGAATATGATATGGCTAGGGAGGCATTGTTTTATGCTTCATTACAAGTGCGAAAAGCGTTTATTTTGGAATCACCATATATAAAAAGAAATCTGTTTGTATATGAAGCATATAACAATGGAAAATATACAATAGCAGAAAAACAACAGATGTTTCCACATTTGTTTAATTCATTGTCAGTAGTGATACCTGTGTTGTCTTCTACTTTTGCTTCGGTGGGAAGATTTTTAAAACATGCTGGGAATATGAGCTTAGGTATGCTTATCATTGACGAATCTGGACAAGCAGTTCCACAGTCTGCATTAGGAGCAATTTATAGAACAAGGCGAGCAGTTGTTGTGGGAGATCCATTGCAAGTAGAACCTGTTGTAACAATTCCTAAAGTGCTAATTGACATACTGGCTGATAGTACTTGTGTAGCAAATGAATATAAGGTGATTGAAAATTCAGCTCAGACTTTTGCTGATAATATAAATGAGTTTAACGGTATGATCGGGGAACGCCAGGTTGGTTGTCCGTTGGTTGTTCACAGAAGGTGCATAGAACCAATGTTTTCTATTTCAAATCTGATTTCATATGACAATAGAATGTTTAATAAAACAAATAAGAAGGAAGAATATTTGAAACTAGAAAATCCATTTTTGATAAAAAAATCTGGATGGATTAATGTTGAAGGAGTAGAAAATGGTGGCAAGGATCATTTTGTGAAAAATCAAGCTGAGAGAGTATGCCAATTAATGGAAGATGCAGTACATATATATTCAGATTTGTTTGAGACAAATGATAAGATTTTTATAATTACACCTTTTAGAACAGTTGCGGAATCAATGCGTAAGTTTATCATTAGCTACTTTTCGGCAAAAGGATATGATAAGGAAATTTTGTCACAGTGGACGAAAAATTGTGTTGGTACAGTGCATACTTTTCAAGGTAAAGACGCGAATGAGGTACTTTTGGTATTAGGTTGTTCAAATAAAAGTGCAGGTGCAATGAATTGGGTAGTAAAGAAAGCTAATATACTTAATGTTGCATGCACCAGAGCAAAATATAGAATAGCATTTATTGGTAATATAAATGATTGGAAAAATAGAAGGTACTTTAGAGAGTTTATTCCGAATTTAATTGATATAATAAATGTGTAAAATATAGACGATATGGAGTCAGAGTAGGAGATATTGTTATGGCAGTATCATATAAACGATTATGGAAATTATTAGTTGACACCTGAATCCGTGAAATTTATATTTCCATTGTACCAGTTTTACACTTAAAATTCAAGGCTGTGGACGTTTGAGTTTCCCCATTTTTCAAACCGCTATCACTTGAAACCCAATCCAGCAAAGCTGTTGTGGTAAAATATAGTTGTAACACCCCGACCTAATGAGTTATAATCTTACTAGGAAGCGAGGTACACTACATTGAATCAAAATTGCGAACCGGAATTCAAGAAATTTGTCGGTCTCCATCTTGAAGAGGGAAGGCCCGCAGAGGTGTTGCTGAAGAATGTCAAAATAATGAAGAAGGAAAAGCTGAATATGATTACATGATTAGATTTGATAGTAAAGTGTATATTAATAAATAATCTTTCTTGGAAAGTGAGGACACTATGGAACTTGAAATAAGCGTAGAAGATTTGTTAAACAAGAGAAAAATTGAATCAGACCGCATAGAGTTTAAAACAGGATGGAACCCGGATGACATCTATCATAGTGTCTGTGCATTTGCAAATGATTACAACAATGATGGTGGTGGATATATTGCTGTCGGTGTTGAAGAAAAAAATGGAGTGGCCGTCCGTCCGGTAAAAGGAATTCCGGAGTACATGTTGGATGAAATTCAAAAAGAAATGCTCAGCTACAACAACATGATTTCTCCCCCATATTTTCCGAAGGCGATTCCGTTGGAAGTTGACGGGAAATGGATTCTTGTTATTGTGGCGAGAACGGGACAGCAGCGTCCTTACAAATCACCAGAACATGTTACCAGCAAAAAGGACAAGAAGTATAATTATTATATTCGTTATCTAACCAGTTCTGTTAAGGCAAATCCTGAACAGGAAAGGGAATTGATTAATATGTCAGATCAGACTCCTTATGATTGTAGAGCGAATCATAAGGCTGCTTTTGATGACATTTCACCTGTTCTTTTGGAAGATCATTTGAGAAAAACAGGTAGTAAATTAGCAAAACAGGTTAAAGAACGAGGCGTAGAGGAGATATTAGAAGATATGCAGTTACTGGTAGGACCGCCGGAACTACGTTATATTCAAAATGTGGCAATCATGATGTTTTGTGAGCATCCGGACCGTTTTTTCCCATACACCTATGTTCAGATGACATCATTCCCACAAGGAAGTGTAGAAAATCCAAGTGTAAGCGAGGATTTTCCTAATATTACGGGATCCGTACCACAGATGATTCAGGCAACAATGGAACGATTTCGAAATCTTTTTATACGAGAAAAAGTAATCAAGGTTCCAAATCAGATGGAAGCTTTGAGGATTAAGAATTATCCGTATCAGGCAATTGAGGAGGCTGTTGTTAATGCTTTTTATCATAGAGATTATATGTCTTGTGAGCCGGTAACAATAGAGATAGAGCCGGATTGCATTAATATTATGAATTTCCCGGGAATTGATCGGTCTATATCTGAAACGACGATAGCAGAAGGTAAGCGATTTGTTTCAAGATACTATCGTAATAGAAGATTGGGGGAATTTTTGAAGGAATTGGATTTGTCAGAAGGTCATTCTTCTGGGATTCCGACAATACAAGAAGAACTGGAAAAGAACGGTTCTCCACGAGCAGAATTCTTCACAGATGAAGATAGGCGAGCTATGAGGATCAGAATTCCGATTCATCCGGCGTTTTTGGAAGAAAATGAAATGGAAAATGATAACTTGTTGCAAAATGAAACAAGTTTTGAAACAAGTTTGAAACAAGTTTTGAAACCAAAGGATTTTGAAAAATTAGTGGATGTCATTAGAGTATTAGAGGTGAAAAGAGAAATATCTGTTCAGGAAGTAATGAAAATAACTCAGAAATCACGTACAACTGCTTGGAGGTATATGAAGATATTGGTTGATTTAAGCGTCCTCGAAATGGAGGGGAATACAAATAATATGATATATCGTATTAGGAGGAAGGGATGACTTGATGATAGGAAAAGCTGAGTACAGTATATTTATTTTGCAGAAATTGCAAAAGTTAGAATCGTTATCTTCTAAATATGAGGACATACTTAGGTTAATCAGCAAAAGAATTAGAAGAGATTTATGGAATACTGGCAAGAATGATTTTATGTTGTATAAAATGCTCGATGAGTGTGGAAAACAGTTAGAGAATGATTATAAAGAAAAAGGTGAATATACAGAAGATATATTTAGTGTCTGCTTAGGACAAAATAAAATGGTTATAAAGTCAGCATTTTCAATGCTTTAAGGCAATTTTATTTTGTCCTAAGCAGACACTAAATAAAACGGAGTCATGGCAAGATGCCACAGATACCGTTGGTTGTTATAATAATCATCAGTGATGTTCTGGACATCAGAAAACACGGTATATTCGACAAACTTTTGCTAAAAATGATAAAGATTCCCTCATGAGCATTACTTTGTATAATAAAGAGCATTATTTTTAGACACTGAATAAGAATAGAGTCTGCTACAATATGCTTATGAATATATAAAAAACTCAAAAAATGCAATAGAGTCTATTGACAAAGGTACTTTTATATGCTAACATACTTATATAGAATATTTAAGAGGAGGATTTGTAATGGCTTATGTAATGGCATTTTCATATGATTCTAGACCAATTCAGACGCTTTTGAATCAGATAAGAAATATAAATAAGAGAGATGGGATTGATTTACAACCAGAATATCAAAGAGGGTACATTTGGAGTTCGGATTTCAAAGATAAGTTATTATACAGTATTATAAAATGCTATCCTATTGGTAATATTAGTTTGAGAGTTCGGACAGAGAAGAATCCCAAGGGAGCAATGCAAGAAGTTGTTGATGGTCAACAACGCCTTACAACGGTTTATAAATTTATTGAAAACGAATATATAATTCAAAGCGAAATATCCAAAGATATTATTAGATATATTGTGGAATATATGGATGGAGACACTGATGAAAAATTGTCAAAGTTAAAAAGAAAATTTAATAATAAAGGAAAAGTGGCGATTTCCTTTAAGCAGTTGCCGCAGGCTATTCAGGATAATATTTTAGCTTACAATATTTCCATTACTAACATAACTAATGCTTCTGATGATGAGATTACAGAATATTTTAGATATTTGCAAAATCAGGAAAGACTTAGAGCAGGTGAATTGTTGAACTCTATACCGGATACAGCATTGGAGAAATATTTAAATTCAATTGAGAATAAAGAAATATTACTTTCAAAATTATCTTTTCAAAATAAGAGAAAACAGTTTGATAGAGTTTTTTATAGTATAATTGGGCTAGTTGATGGTCAGATAGGATTTGGTGTTACGGACAAGGAAGTTATGAAATTTTTAGACGGTTGTCGAGAAATAAATGAAGATACCGTTAATAAAGTCAATTATTTAGTTGAAGTATTGAATACTATTGCAAAAGACGATACGATACCAGTAAATTACATAACTTGTAATGCACGAGCTATGAAGTTTTTGGTTTTATTAGTAATTCTTAAATTAGTAGATTTTAAAAAGGATTGTAAGTGCAAATTAAAGGCATTAAGTGCGATAAACATGAAGTTATCTGCGTTTAGTTCTGCTAAGGCAGACAGCGTGCAGTGTGCATTTTCAGGATATTCAAAAGCTGTAATTGAAGAGTATAGGCTCCTTGCACTGATTTCTAAAGGTGGACACTCATATAAAAGGGTTGAAAACAGGATGCAGATATTGGCATACTATGTAAACAATTTTGATAATAAAGTAGAGGCTTCTGGTATTATTCCTGTATAAGTAACTATTGTGATAAAGAACTTATGATTATATGTTGACTTGCTGCAAACTCAAACAAGCTTGCAAAGAGTTGTCAGCAAAATGTAAGCAAAAAATCCTGCGAACTCAAAAAATCACTGGAATAAGTAGGCTGAACATACAAAATACCCGCTTTGACGAAGTGACAAACCACAATATATGGGTGTCGGAATTGAGTTTGAATAGTACAAGAGTACATGGATTATTTTATATGGCAGGTGGTCTATAGGATTGCCTGTCATATAAGTATTTATCGTATTTGGACTTTATGTTGTTGCCAATGAAAATCAGAAGAGGAATTGTTAAATTATGGAGAATTCTATTGAAAACATTAGAAGAAGTAAGCAAACAATTTCTGAAATCGTAATTACAACTGTGATTATTTCCATAGGAATAAATTTTGTAGTGTTAGGGATAAGTAAGGAGTTAGATTTTAATAATAATTTGATGCTAATTATAATAGGTAGTATCTTGATTATATTATCTTTACTCATTATTTCTTTTCAGAAATTTAAACAATCGAATAGAAATGTGATAATAGAGGCAGCATTGGAGTATGATAATGCAAATAGAGAAATACTAGATATTGATGGTTATGCATTTTCATATGATGTATGCAAATACTTAAATGCGGCGTTGTCAGAAGATAAAAATATAGAAGCAATGTGGATGAAGGATAGACTTGCAATGACTCATATTTTTAATGAAGTCGAATCAGATAAAACTTTTATCGGTGTTTCGCGTTCAGGTGCGTTGTTAAATCAACTTTTAGAATACATAGTTTTGAAGAAATTGTCCACATTAACAACAGATTATTTTAATAACCCAAAATACAATAAAGATAAGATAACAAGAATACAAAGAGAAGAAATTAATGATTTTGTTGCTTCTAATATTTTTGTAAATTTATTTTCAAAGCAGCCATATGAAAGGGCAGCGTTTGATAATAAAGATTTCGAAAGAGATTTTGTATATAGTATTGGTAAAAATGGTGCAATATATGATAAATTCGAACTTTATGTACCAGTGAAATGTCGGTTTGTTAAAGAAAAACCTAATACTATTACTTTGAAGCACCCGTATTTTAAACTTAAAATCACACCAACTTTTACCGGATTTGGAACGGTTTTGCCACGTGATTTCGAGAAGAGATATATGCAAATTGAGAATCTTTCAAATATTTCGTGTTACAAAATAATGATTGGAATAGATTTGAAGTTTTCGCCACTTGCTTTTTTTATGAACAAAGAGCAATATTATGGTTGGATAGATAAATTTGCAAATGAGTTGATAAATTATGCATCAATTGATAAATTTTTTGAGAAAATAAGATGGGATGTGGTTAGAACTTTTATGAAGTGTAATAAGTAACGTATTGGCAACATTTTGGCAACAGAAAATCAGTAAGCCAGAATAATTGATGTAATTGAAGTAAAAACAGGGGTGTATTTGCAAATAAATACAGTTAAGAACAGCAAAGGACACGCCGAGTTTGAATAGGCTACAAGCAGTGCAGTCGCAACCCGAAAATCATATGTCGAATGCTTGCACTCGTAAAGATGATTTTTCGGGCGAGACTATACGGCGTCAGCCGTCATGAGGATGGAGCAAAGCGGAATCCGAATGGGCAGTGCGAATAAGTTATAGAATAAAAATATTAGAGACCATAAGATGGATTTTGAACTTTTAATAGCGACATCTTATGGTCTCTTTTGTTTACAGAAAAAATAATTTTGTAATAAGATTTGTCTTTTTTTGTCGAAATTTGCGATGAAAAGATGGTGAATTTTGTAAAATGATGTGATATACTAGGAATAGATAGTATTTTAGAAAGGTAAGAAGAGTGAGCTATCAATATCAATTAATTGGAAGAGTATAAGATTATAGATTGGATCGTTCAGGATAATGCTTGTTCAAGGAAAAGATAGTTGTAGTAATTATAAAAAAGAATGTTTAGTGTTTCAAACAAAATGATAGAGAAAGTTTGTAGAAAAATGCTTAAGGATAAAATCAAGAAAGCCTTTCCCTGGGATAATGCCTGTATTGAATCCTTTCATTCATTGATAAAGCGAGAATGGCTGAACCACTTTAAGATCGGCAAATATTGTCTGGTGTTTGAATAGGTGGAAACATTTTATAATACTAAACGGATTCATAGTCATTGCGATTATATGTCGCCGGATGATTTTGAAAAACTGTATCATCAGACAAATTCGAAGTTGTAGGCAAGTTAGAATAAGAAAACTTATTTTAATTTGTGCTAAATCCTGACATAGGACTAGAGGAGGTATAGAATGTTTATTAGAAAAGTCAAAATTCATAATTTTAAATGCTATAGAGATTTTGAAATTACTCTTGAAGAAGGTTTAAATATTGTTGTAGGAGATAATGAAGCAGGAAAGTCTACAATACTAGAAGCTATAAATCTGGCACTAACTGGAATTATTAGAGGAAGGACGCGGTTACAGCAGAGCCGGTGAGATTGTGAGATATGCAGAGAAAAGTGTAGGATTGACAGACGGAAAGGATGCAGGCCGTGAGGCAGTGAAATGGTTCGCAGAACAGATTCTGCAGCTGGATGAACAGCTTGTGGAAATTGAAAGTGCATTACACAGGAAATGCAGAGAAATACCGTATGCAGAAAACATACTGGCAATCCAAGGCGTAGGCGAAAACATTTTGTCCGGGATCGTGGCAGGAATGGCTGACATCAGCAGATTCGATGATGTAAAGGAAATCCAGAAGTTGAGCGGAATGGGGCTGGTGGCATGCAGTTCCGGCAAGTATAAAGGACAGACAAAGATCAGCCACAGAGGACGCAAACGGCTTCGATACTGGCTGTTCCAGGCAGCTAAATCAGCGGTATTCCATGCAGAAGAATTCAAGGAGCTTCATGTGTATTACACAACACGAGATAACAATCCGTTGAAAAAAGATGCAGTCATTGATCGTGATAGCCTGCAAGATACTAAGGGTGATATATGCAATCCTAAAGACAGGGACAACTTATGATCCGCAAAAAATGCTGAAGGATATCAAACGCCCGGCATTACAGGTATCAATGGCAGCATAGGAAACAAAGAACAGGAAACATAATCCAGAACTCTGTCGAGCAGCTGATGGAAAGAATCGGAGGCTGGACAGGGTTCTGGAACAGAAACCTGTAAATGATGGAGTCCAAAACGGACTGCACTCACAAAAGACCAACAGGAGGCTGTGGCGGCGTAGCGTCCACTGAGCAGATCAGTACCAAGACAGTTGAATGCAGGTCAGTAACAATCAAACAAAAAACAAGAGCTGTAGCCGGCATCGGTATTATCCGTGGGGCATGACCCCGTCTAGGAGCTTGACTGGCACTCAGTGTATGGTAGATGGTACGAAGGAAGTTGGCACACGATGCCATTAGACACGGAAGGTTCATCATCATAGTTGAACAGAGGGAAAATAGCCTTAATAAAGCAAAGAAAGAGGATGTTTTATTAATTAACCCCATTTATCAGCTATTCGGTACATGATACTACGATATCCATCACTGTAAGCTTTTGTTTTGAGGTAAATAAAAATCGTCAAAGCCAGTAAAATCAGTAGATTTAGGCTTGACAGAATAGGAAGGGCTGATTATGATGAAAGCATTAAATGAAAAAATAAATAATTTATATCAAAGCCAAAATAAGAATATGGGCGGAAAAGGTTTGTTATGGATGGCCTTGATTTTTGCTGTTTTAAGCTGTTATTTCTTTATACCTAATATTTTTTCTGAGGGAGTGATTGATAGAGTTATTTTTAGATATTTAATAATTGCATTTGCTTTTTTGGCTACATTGTCGTTCACTTCATATTTTTACATATATAGTAAAAAGAAAACATCAAAACGATTCACTAGCATTGTAATAGTCTTGTATAAACTTTTTTTGACGATAGGTATCGTTATTTGTATTCCTATAATAATTTTTTTGAAAATAACCGAAATAATATTAAGTTACAGAGCTAAAAAGTTAGATAATTTGGAAAACTGGCTTATTATTTTAGTTATTGATTTGTTTGTTATTATGGCTTTGTGTTATATTGATATTTTGAGTGTGCAAAGAGTAACGGAATCTATAATTTATTTTGTAAAAAATCAATACAACTATAATATTATTAAATATCCGTTGGAATTATTTTTGATATTATGCCTATTTAAATTAGAAATGGATGTTACTAATATGATCATACTAAAAGTTATGAATCATTTTGGAATTTCTAAAATAAAAAGGAAAGTAAGCGAAAGACAGAAAAACAAGACCTATGACTATTTGATTAAAGATGATATTTCCAAGTATATAGATGAAAAGAATAATGATATAAAGCAATATGAAGAAAAACAAAAGGATAGTTTAAGATATGATTTGGAATATCAAAAGAAAACCATTTGGAAATTTCAATTGGTATGTTTAATTATATTATTTTTTATTGCAACATTTATTCCAGATTGGTTATTCATGGGGCATCAGGGAGATGCAATTAATGTTATAACTATTTTTACATTAATTATGTTGTATATTGATAAGAGAAAAGAGTGGAGATATTAATACAGGAGATAGCAGACTTATTATTGAAACGTAAAGTTTATAAAATTTTTTTGATGAAAAACGATTTAATTATGATATAATTTGAAATATAGGTTTTGTAGTGCGTTGTTTTGAAGATTTATATGGTAATGGAGGTGAATCGTATGATCTTAAGCAAAAGTTTTTTGATGCAGCAAGCAGAAAAAAGAAATATATCAGAATATGGAACTAAAAAAAACCAAATACTATTTGAAAATGTAGAGCTATCTACGAGATATGATTCAGTGAATAATATGAAAGTTAGAGAATATGATATTTTCCTTTCTCATAGTTCGTTAGATAAAAAACTAGTTCTTACTCTTGTTGATTTGTTTAATGAGGCTGGTTATTCTGTGTATGTTGATTGGATAGAAGACACACAACTTGATAGGAGCAAGGTTAATAAGAATACTGCGCAAGTTTTAAGAAATAGAATGAATAGTTCAAAAGGGTTGGCTTATGTAGCTACAACTAATGCCACAAACTCAAAATGGTGTCCTTGGGAATTAGGCTATTTTGATGGAAAGAAAAATAGTAGATGTTGTATTTTACCAATTATGGAAAGCCAAAACTTCCATGGACAGGAATATTTAGGATTATATCCTTATCTAGAATATGCAGAATACAGTAATAAAAATCAGTATGAATTTTGGGTGGATAATCAAGAAAATGATGAATTTGCAACTTTACGAGAGTGGCTTAATGGAAAAGAACCATATAAACACTAGGAGGTGGAGATGATGGAAAATAAAATCAAACACTTGGAGTTTATTCAATCTACGATAACAAGAATGAATCAAAATTCTTTTCAAATTAAAGGGTGGATGATTACATTGGTATCTGCATTATTAGCACTTTATGCTAGTAGTGAAAGGGTAGTATATATTCTTATAGCAATTGTACCGGCAGTTGTGTTTTGGTTTTTAGATGCATACTATTTGCAGCAAGAACGTCGATTTCGAGGAGTATATAATGATGTGGCTGGATTATCACCAGATGATAGTAGGATAAATGTTAGAGAATTTGAAATGCCAATACAGAAATATCAATGTGGAAAGTATTGTTATTTCAATGTCCTGTTTTCAAAGACGATTTTTCCATTATATGGAATTGTTATAGTTGGACTTGTTATTGCGTTTGCTTTATTATTTTAGGAGGAATGAAAGATGGGAAGAAAAATATTTGTGTCATATAAATACGCGGATGGAAATGTATACCCAGTGCCATATATTTCTGATTATCAACCAAAGGTTAGAGACTATGTGACTTGGCTAGAAAAGAAATTTATAGATAGAACTGAGCACATATATAAAGGTGAACATGATAATGAAGATTTATCAGATAAATCTGATGAATATATTTGGGCGAATCTTAAAGATAAAATATATGACAGTACAATAACGATAGTTCTTATTTCTCCTAATATGAAAGAGGCATATAAGTGGGATAGATCACAGTGGATTCCATGGGAAATTGCATATTCTGTTAGAGAAACTACTAGAAACGATTATACTAGCCATGCAAATGCTGTTTTGGGAGTGATTTTACCTGATAGAAATAACAGATATGGATATTATGATTCGTTGAGTCTGTTTAAAATACTGGAAGAAAACATAAAGATAGGATACATTCCTGTTGTAAAATGGGACGACTTTAAATACAATTGCGATACATATTTAAATAAAGCACTTCAAGCACAAAAGGATGTTCCACAATACAGGATATGTAAGACTGTATAGATTTTAATGAATAATTTTCAGTAAACGCCTCATAGTCAGTATATAGAATGTTTCGGTCCAAACAATACAGATTTATGCTGAAATGCCACAAGATACAGTAGATAGAAAATTGAAGGAATGGAATGAAACATGGTTTGGTAATAACCCAAAAATCAATATAAAGAAATCAACAGATAATATTCCGGAATTTTTGAAAACAAGATAGAACATTAACCGAGAAGATTTTGAAGAAATGCTGTAACTATAGGATGTTGCAGCAATCTTCTCGAATAATAATACTTCTCAGATAATCCGTGTATCCGCAAACGATATACACTTGTTTGAAACAAGTTGCATCATTCAACATGGGCAAGTACCTCCAGCACTTTTTTAAGAAGAGAGCTGGAGGTCTGCTCCGTAACACGAATGGTCATACCGTTGGCAGATATATCCAGAAAGGAATCCTGTATTAATGCGCTATTCGCATCAACTGCTGTCGACTCTGGTTCCGTATGCATCAGTTCCGTAGGAACCGGAATAATTGCATGTTTTACGGCATTACTTGGAATAGAATCAAGGCAGGCTTTTCTAACTTGCGCAAAGCGATAATAGTAATTCACTTTGGTGATGTTATTTTCCTGACACCATTTGTCTACGGACATGCCATTTGGACGATTCCTGCATTCCTGAAACATTGAAGCCCATTCACGAATGCGACAGCTGCGTGCTACTTGTGATGTTTGAGATTTCATAAACTTAACCCTCTTGACGGTTCAAAAAGTTTAGGCTAAACTTTTTGGACTGGTATAAAATGTTAAGTCTATTTTCTCAAAAAATTATAAAACATTCTATATACGAACTATGGAGCGGTTACGTGATTTTCTTAACAAGTGAGGTGATAAAATCGTTGTTGTTTTTTTTATTAGATGGTATAATGTTTACATATGGTATATGTTGCAAATAGAAAATTGGATTTTAGCAAGATTTGAGTAATGAGAGAAATAAATGAAAGAGGAGGAACAAAATATGATAGTGATAATTCCATTGGTGCCTATATTAATTATTTTATTATTGTTTGTTTTGGGGATTATTGGCAATGCTAGTACGATTATTGATAACATTTTTTTCTTCATTTCGCTGATATCGATAATTCTTAATATTTTTATATGCTTTATTCAAACAGTATCACAAGAGGAAAAGGGTTTCGTCCCCAAAATGAGAAAGATAGTGTCCAGTCTTTTCTGTGCAATTATGCCAATAATAATTGTAGGTTTGTTTTTACAAAGTAATAATTTTTATAGTGAAATGAGTAATAGTTTCAATGGGTATACATTTGTTTATAAATATCAAAAGGCTATTGTTTTCCCGATTTCTGCGCTAGTTGGTTGTTTGGTTAATATTTTAATATTGCTAATTAATTTTGGTGTTAGACGATTAGAAACAAAAGCAAAATCTATATCGTTATATGTTAATTTATTGGTTGTGATAATAATGTTGGTATTACCTGTATGTGGAGAAAAAATTGTAAATAATATTAATTTGACCAGATGCAATAACAGCACATATAAAGAAGTATGCACTGTAAAAAAGGATGATTTTGTTTTTCAGACTATAAGAACAAATTATGAGAAAAGTGTTGGAAACAATTCTGTTATATCGTTGCCTTTTTTGAAATATAAAGTAAAAAAAGGAATTTGTTTATTTACAACTGGAAAAACATTTAAGAAAAATGGGAAGATATATATAGAGGTTTATGATGAATCAATTTACGGATTTATTGATGAAAAATACGTGGCTAAAAAAGACTCAAAACTGAAAAACAAAGAGAAAACTACAAAAGTGGGAGGGAATTTTGAAAACATAATTTCTGACAAATTATAAAAAATGGGAGATATTGTTGTTATCAAAGATTACGTAATTGCTTTGTATAAAGTTGTCGTTGTTGCGTTGATAATTTGAAGAATTTGTACAGGCATAATTTCGGCTTATGTTATGCATTTTACTATTTGAAAAGTAAATTGCTTGTGTCGCTTATTTACTAGTAGACATATTGCAGTAATTTAGCAAAATCAGTGATGAAAAAAGGCAGTATTTGCAAGGGATTGTATGAGTTGCATTTAACACTTATGCGCATTTGAAGATGTGGGCTGATGATGATATGAGAAAACTGGAAGGGGTGTGGAAAAGGAAAGAAAATGAGGGTATATTATATGTTGTTAGAAATTTTTGAAGGGAGAGAATTTGATTATGGAACTAGATATTATTATTCTTCCTAAAAGCGGTAATGAGTCTAAAACTCAATTAGAAATGAAGCAGAAATTAGTTGAAGTATTAGAGGAAATATATGATGGTGTCCAAAAGAAAATTTTACAGATTACTGTTAATAGTGAAAAAGTTAATGTGAATTATCGAATATCCGCTAAAAATGATAATATGTTATTTGTAAAATTATGGTGTGATTACACACCGGCTAAAGAAGCTGAAATTTTAGACAATGCTGTAAATAGATTGATACGTGGTGAACATAGAAAAGACTGGAATATTGTTATAACTTATGATGAAGTTTCGCAATTATATTGTTGCAAACTTATGCCTTTGCTTGGCGTGTTTGAACGACGGACAAGAGAAGTAGTATATACAACTATTATAAAAATATTCGGAATACAGTGGTTTGAAAAATCCTTTAGTGAAAATCTGCAGAATACTTTAAAGGGTAAGGGAAATAATAAAACGCAATTAATAGAAGGTGCTTTAAATGAATTGACATATGAACAATTAAAAGAATATTTATTTGTGCCATATAGTAATTATAATTTTGAAGATATGCTTGACAAAGAATTTGCTAAAGAGAATCTTGATAAACTTTCCAAAGAAGAAATTATTAGTATAATTGAGAAATGTAGAAAAGTTTCTCTTTGGAATAGATTTTTTGGTGAGTATGAGCAATTTAAAGATTTTGAAAGTAAAATAGGATATCTTCAGCCTTATAGAAATACTGTAATGCATAACAAGAGAATCACAAAAGATGAATATGAGAAAGTTAGAAAATCATTAAAATCAATAAATAAGTTATTGTCGGAAGCTGTAAGTATGATTGAGGATGAAATATATACAGACACAAAGCTTATAGATGTAGTTTCAGCTCTGGGGAATATATGCTCAAAAATTCTGGGAAACTCTATTCAAAATTGGGTTGAAAAAGTAAAACCTACATTAGCATCCTTGGGAAAAATTGTTATAGAAGCAGCTATGCCCAAAATTAATATTTCCGCTATCATGCCAGAATTAAATTTAGGAACCGAGTTGTCAAAACGTTTTGAAGAAATATATAAGGCACCACAATTAGATGTTTCAAGATTACAAGGTATACAGGGGGTAGTGTCTTCATTTGATAGCGTAAATATGGATGCTTTAAAGGCTGTATATAATAATGCAGGGCTAGATTTGAAAAATCAGATTGCAGAGCAAGCTAACAAGTTAAACGCTGTGTGCAATATGTCGGCTTTTAACTCTACTGGTCTACAAGAATTAAAGAAAATAGCAGATAGATATAATGACACATCAAGTGATTTTGAAATGACAGAAAAAAATGGGCAAACCGGTCAATACTACGATAATGAAAGTAAAACTTTAGATGAAGAGAAGAAGGATATGGATACACAGTAAAAAATAGTTTATTTGAATCATTTGAAATATAAGACATTAAGCAGTAGAGGAGATGATAGATGTGGATAGTTTGAAATTAAATCCTGTACAGAAGGCAGCATTTTCTTTTAATTCAGCAAGACCTTCGATATACTTATACAGCTATAAAATATATAAATCCGCAAGAATCTAATTACATACCTTCTATGCTTCCGTATTTGGGTGTTGTTATAGATGTGTATAATTCCTACGGGTCTATTAAACACAAGAATCCACTAGCAATCTAATGAACTAGAGAAACTCCTTCATCTCCCCCTTGCAATTAAGTCATAAGATGTTTACAATGTTGGTAAAGGATTATCTGAAACGGAGGACAAGTTATGCAAAGGGGAAAAATACAATTAATTCGAGATGGCTTGGAAACAGCATATGTAAATGGTAGTACGGCATCCGAATTATTATATAAACCAAACTTTGTTTCAAATAATCACAATGAGGGAAAAAAGGTTTTATCGGTCATTGAGGATGAACTTTTAAAATGTGACAAATTTCAAATCAGTGTTGCGTTTATTACGTTGGGAGGGGTGACACCGCTACTCCAGACTTTAAAAGAATTAGAGAAAAGAGAAATCCCAGGTGAGATTTTAACCTCTAATTATCTTGATTTTAGCGAGCCGCAGGCATTAGAGAAATTGAATTCTTTGAAAAATATTCGGCTTAAAATGTATGACACAAATTCGGCGAAAAATGGTTTTCATACGAAGGGATATATTTTTAAAGAGGAAGAAGTATATCGTATTATTATTGGCAGCTCCAACATGACGAGTGCTGCACTTACGACAAATCGTGAATGGAATACAAAGCTAGTTTCTACTTCGCAGGGAGAAGTGGCTGAGGATATTCTGAAAGAATTTGATGAGTTATGGAATTCAGAGTATGCGCTTGATTATGATGTTTTTTATGAAGAATATAAGCAGAGATATGAAATTATAAAAGAACAAAGAAAAATTGCAACAGAGCGAAATGTCACCTCTCTTGAGAGATACAAATTAAAGCCAAATAGTATGCAGGTTCGATTTATTACGAATCTTAAAAATATTTTGAAAAAAGATGAGAAACGTGCGTTATTAATTAGTGCTACGGGAACGGGAAAAACGTATGCTTCTGCTTTTGCTATGCGTGAACTTGGATTTAAACGTGTCTTATTTATTGTGCATAGAGCGTCATTGGCAGTTCAGGCGAAGAAGTCTTATCAGAGAGTGTTTGGCAACTCAGTTTCGATGGGATTGGTTGGTGCCGGTTATTATGAATATGATAAAAATTATGTATTTGCGACTGTAGAGACGTTAAATAAGGATGCGCATTTGCAGCGGTATAAAGTGGATGATTTTGATTGTATTATTTTAGATGAAGCACATCATAGTTCCGCCAATACATATCAAAAAGTGATGAATTATTTTACGCCGCGGCTGTTTTTGGGAATGACGGCGACGCCAGATAAGAGAACGGATTCGGATGATAATATATATGAAATATTTAACCATCAGATTGCATACGAGATTCGTTTGCAACAAGCAATGGAAGAAGAATTATTGTGTCCGTTTCATTATTTTGGAATTACGGATTTATCCGTTGTTCAGGATACGAAATCAAAAAATTTGTCTCACGAAGAGTTTAATAAGTTGATTTGTGATGAACGTGTAGAACATATTTTGGAACAAGCGAATTATTACGGTTACAGTGGTGAGCGTGTAAAGGGCTTAGTTTTCTGCAGCCGCAAACAAGAGTGTCAACAATTGTCGGCAAAATTTAATGATTTAGGGTATCGAACAGTTGCACTTAGTGGAGATGATTCAGAGGAAATCCGACAAAATGCGTTTGAACGTTTGGCGATGGATGAGGAAAATGCAACAGACAAAGAACCATTGGATTACATTTTCTCGGTGGATATATTAAATGAAGGTGTTGACATTGTTGAAGTTAATCAGGTCATTATGTTAAGACCCACACAATCGCCGATTGTATTTATTCAGCAATTAGGTAGGGGACTCCGTAAGGCGGCGGGCAAAGAATATGTCGTTATCCTTGATTTTATTGGAAATTATAACAATAATTTTATGATTCCGGTGGCTTTATCGGGAGATCGTTCCTATAATCCAGATACGATTCGAAAGTATGTTATAAGCGGAAATCGAACAATTCCGGGAGCCTCGACAATTCATTTTGATGAGATTGCGAAGAATAAAATATTTCAATCAATTGACAAAATTCGAGGAATGAAATCGATTATTAAAGAAAGCTATGTGTCATTAAAAAATAGATTAGGGAAAATTCCTAGTTTGTATGATTTTTATATTCATAACGAAGTGGACCCGTTAGTGATAATTAAGGAATACAAGACATATTTTCAGTTTCTTGAAAGTGTAGAAAAAACGAACTATATTTGCGATTTGTCAGCAGAAGAAAAAATGATTATAGAATATTTGTCGAAAACTATTTTAAGTGGGGTGCGACCGGAAGAATTGGAAATCTTGCGTTTATTATTAGAACAAAAAAGTATTTCCATAAATGATTTTAAACGGTTTGTAAATGAAAAGTATGATAGAAACATTACAAATAATCAAGTTGATTACGCAATAGATGTGCTACAAGGGAAATTTGTAAGTAATGATAATGAGTACCAAAAATACAAGAATATTGAAGTTATATCGAATGACCATAATAACTTTATTACAAGAATGCTTTGTTATGAGGAGCGTTTAAGACATGATGAGTTTAGGCAAATGGTGGAGGATATTATTCGAGTGGGTCTTACACGATACGAAGATAAATTTATGAAAACGGATGAGATAGAGTCTCCATTTGTTTTGTATGAAAAGTATTCGAGAAGAGACGTGAGTTTGTTAATGAATTGCGGAAAAGATTTATCTTCGGTTATGTTTGGAATGAAAAGAATCGTGGATGATGTTTTTATATTTGTTACGTATCATAAAGAAAAATCAGATGATGAACGTAATTATGTGGATGGCAAACCGGATTACGCAGATGCGTTTGAGGACAACATGATTTTTAGATGGGATTCTAAAATCGGAATGGGTATTGAAAGTAACTATATGAAAGAGGTGACAACAGCACCGAGAAAACATTTGCTGGTAAAGAAAAGCGATGCAGAATCTAATTTTTATTATATGGGTACATTTGATATTTTAGATGTTAAGGAAGACCAAAAAGAAGATAACAAAGGCATTTTAAAGAAAATTTGTAAAGTGGTTGTGAAAATGCATCACCCAGTGAGGGATGATTTGTTATGCTATTTACAGAGCACAATTAAGGAGAATTAGGAATGAAAACAATAAGAGTAGTTGCAGCGGTTATTCAAAGAAAACAAAATGGCAGCAAACAAATTTTTGCAACGCAAAGAGGCTATGGTGAATTCAAAGGTGGATGGGAGTTCCCCGGCGGAAAAATTGAAGTCGGTGAAACTCCGCAGAAGGCATTGATTCGTGAGATAAAAGAGGAATTAGATGCAGATATTATTGTGGGCGATTTGATTGACACGATTGAGTATGATTATCCGGATTTTCATTTATCAATGGACTGCTTTTGGTGTGAATTGGAGTCAGAGCATGTTGTGTTAAATGAGCATGAGGACGCAAAGTGGCTTTCAAAGGCACAGTTGGATTTGGTTGATTGGTTACCTGCGGATGTAACCTTGGTGGATAAGATTGCAAAAGGGATGTGAGGATTGACATATAGGCCCTTTCCCATTGACAAAACCCTCAATTCATGTAAAGATGAGAGAAACCCTTTCCGAACGGCAAGGGCATAATGTAAATTTGGAGGACAGAAAATGAAAGTAGCAGCAGCTTATGAAAATGGAGAGGTTTTTCAGCACTTTGGTCATACCAAACAGTTCAAAGTGTATGAAATAGAGGATGGTAAAGTTGTGTCATCTGAAATTGTAGAAACAAATGGACAGGGGCACAGTGCTCTGGCAGATTTTTTGCATGAACAGGCGGTTTCTACAGTAATTTGCGGAGGCATTGGCGAGGGTGCACAGGCGGCACTCACAGAACAGGGAATTGAGCTGTTTGCCGGTGTCAGTGGACAGGCAGATGAGGCAGTAGAAAAATATATCAAAGGGGAACTTACTTCTACCGGTGCCAATTGTGATCATCACGGTGAAGAAGGTTCCTGTGGCGGACACGAAGATGGCGGATGTGGTTCTGCATGTGGGGGCGGCTGTGGCGG
>ENA-OPCS01000744-OPCS01000744.1-human-gut-metagenome-genome-assembly--contig:-NODE-744-length-23095-cov-2.576953_pt1 | contig 23095 bp, 17 predicted proteins | sample MGYA00241256_ERZ501492 | MGnify/ENA primary metagenome ERZ501492 (study PRJEB25962, sample SAMEA2042512) | human gut metagenome | biome: human gut; feature: human-associated habitat; material: faeces... | reverse complement strand
AAAATGCATTTTTTCCAATACTTACAACACAATCAGGAATGTTAATATTTGAAATATTTTTACAACAGGCAAATGCATTATCTCCTATACTTAAAACATTGTTTCCTAACTTTACATTGGATAAATTTTCACAACGAAAAAAAGCATCATCTCCGATACTTGTAATAGTGTTAGGTATTGTTATACTTTTTATCGAACAACTAAAAAAAGCGCCATATCTAATTGTTGTAACAGGTACCCCATTAATTTCACTTGGAATTTCAACTTCAGTAATCAACTTATCACAACCGGTTATTTGTATATAATCAAACATTCCGTCTTCATTTTCATCAACTGTCTGATAAGTTAAATATCCATAAGTAATTTCTTTTCCATAAATTTCCGCATTAACGCTTAAAGGTTGTCCTATAGTCAAAACACATGCAATACATAGCAAAGCTGTAAAAGAACTCAAAAATTTCCTTGCCATTTCAAAATATTTCAAAATAACAGTCATCCTTTCATAATTAATTAATTAATATTTTACCATTAGTTTTATTATTTGTCAATAAAAAAATTCCTGCGGGTAAATGCGCAGGAATTTTCCATTCACTTTTTTTGGTAAACACTAACAATTTCGCCGGTAAATGCCTTGTGAAACGGATCACTTTCATAGAATTTCAACAGACTCTTATCAGTAAAGTCGTTTTCTTCCATATCCTTAGTATAAATTTTTCTGCAAACGAATACCATATCTGCTTCTTCAAAAGCAGTAGTTCCATCAATTTCGCACGGTGTCAGACCTGTTTCCTTTGCCTTATCGCAATCTCTTCCGGAATGCGAACCGCAGAAGCTGAGTGCGCTTCTGTATTTTTCACTGAAAAACGAGATTGTAAAAAATTCATTTTTTTCAATAAGCTCAAATGTCTTTCGATTGGAACGTACCACTGTTGTAAACACAGGCATATTCCAGAGAACTCCCGTCTGTCCCCACGAAGCGGTCATGGTATTGTATTCAGACTTGTTTCCGCTGGTAAGAAGAAACCAGTCCTTACCGATAAGCTTGTAAGGATTAAACATTCTGGACGGAGATAATATCCGTAGCGGCATCAATAATAATTTGGGCTTTACTGAAGCTGATCGTGTAGAAAATATCCGCCGTATTGCAGAAGTTTCCAAACTTTTTATTGATTCAGGCATTATAACTATTGCTGCTTTTATCAGTCCTAACAATGATATCCGAGAAATGGCGGCTAATATCATCGGGCAGGAGGACTTCTATGAAGTGTATGTAAGTACCCCTTTGACTGAGTGTGAGCGTAGGGATGTAAAGGGGCTGTACGCAAAGGCACGCCGGGGAGAGATTAAAAATTTTACGGGGATTTCCGCTCCGTTTGAAGCACCCCTTCATCCGGCATTGATGTTAGATACCTCAAAACTCAGCCTGGAAGAGTCAGTCAACCAACTGCTCGACCTCATTTTACCGAAAATACAGATTAAAAAGTGATTATATAAAAAATGGAAGAATATAAATTGAGCCATCTGAAAGAACTCGAAGCAGAGTCTATTCATATCATCCGTGAAGTGGCAGCGGAATTTGAAAATCCGGTGATGCTTTATAGTATTGGAAAAGACTCTTCGGTAATGGTTCGCCTTGCCGAAAAAGCCTTTTATCCGGGTAAAGTACCCTTCCCGTTGATGCATATCGATTCGAAGTGGAAATTTAAGGAAATGATTCAATTCCGCGATGAGTATGCCAAAAAACATGGCTGGAATCTGATAGTAGAAAGCAATATGGAGGCTTTTCATGCAGGTGTAGGACCGTTTACTCATGGGAGTAAAGTACACACAGACTTGATGAAAACCAAGGCTCTTCTGAGTGCTTTGGATAAATATAAATTTGACGCAGCTTTTGGGGGTGCTCGTCGTGACGAAGAGAAATCACGTGCGAAAGAACGTATTTTTTCTTTTCGTGATAAGTTCCACCAATGGGACCCGAAGAACCAGCGTCCGGAATTGTGGGATATCTACAATGCCCGTGTGCATAAGGGAGAAAGCATTCGTGTGTTCCCGTTGAGTAACTGGACGGAGCTGGATATCTGGCAATACATTCGTTTGGAAAATATTCCTATTGTTCCGTTGTATTATGCCAAGGAGCGTCCGTGCGTAGAAATTGATGGTAATTTGATTATGGCAGATGATGACCGCCTGCCTGAAAAATATCGTGATCAGATAAAGATGAAAATGGTACGTTTCCGTACATTGGGCTGTTGGCCGTTGACCGGTGCGGTAGAGAGCAATGCGGATACGATTGAGACAATTGTAGAGGAGATGATGACTACCACCAAGAGTGAGCGTACCACCCGTGTAATCGACTTTGATCAGGATGCCAGTATGGAGCAGAAAAAGCGTGAGGGATACTTTTAAGAATTAAAAATTAAAACCTGAGGATTGAAATCTTAAACCTGACCTTTAGAACTTTAATGCTTAGGTTTAAGAAGATAAAGGTGACAATTAAAAAGTAAAAAGTGATGGAGAATAACTCTAAACTAAATATCAAGGAGTTTCTGGATAAAGACGAACAGAAAGACTTACTCCGCTTTCTGACTGCCGGTTCGGTGGATGATGGAAAATCTACGTTGATCGGGCGTTTGTTGTTTGATAGCAAGAAATTGTATGAAGACCAGTTAGATGCATTGGAACGTGATAGTAAGCGTATGGGAAATGCCGGTGATCACATTGATTACGCATTGCTGCTGGATGGTCTGAAAGCAGAACGTGAACAAGGTATTACGATTGATGTGGCATATCGATATTTCTCTACTAATAATCGTAAATTCATCATTGCTGATACTCCGGGGCACGAGCAATATACGCGTAATATGATTACCGGCGGTTCAACGGCTAATCTGGCTATCATTCTTGTAGATGCCCGTACCGGTGTCATTACACAGACGCGTCGTCATTCTTTTCTGGTGTCTTTGTTGGGCATTAAGCACGTGGTGCTTGCTGTTAATAAAATGGACTTGGTAGGCTTCTCTGAGGAGCGCTTTAATGAAATCGTTAAAGAGTATAAACAGTTTATTGCACCATTGGGTATTCCTGATGTGACTTGTATTCCGCTCTCCGCTTTGGATGGCGATAATGTAGTGGAGAGGTCTGAACGCACTCCATGGTACAATGGCATTTCTTTGCTCGATTTCTTGGAGACTGTCCATATTGATAACGATCATAACCTGTCGGACTTCCGTTTCCCGGTACAGTATGTATTGCGCCCTAATCTTGATTTCCGTGGTTTTTGCGGTAAAGTTGCATCAGGGGTAGTACGTAAAGGGGATGAAGTGATAGCGTTACCTTCAGGCAAAAAATCACGTGTCAAGAGCATTGTTACGTATGACGGCGAACTGGATTATGCTTTTCCGCCCCAATCTGTAACTTTAACGCTGGAAGATGAGATTGACGTATCGAGAGGAGAGATGTTGGTACATCCTGATAATTTACCGGTTGTAGATCGCAATTTTGAGGCTATGCTGGTGTGGATGGATGAAGAGCCGATGGATCTCAATAAATCCTTCTTCATCAAGCAGACTACTAATTTGAGTCGTTCACGTATCAGTAACATTAAATATAAAGTAGATGTTAATACGATGGATCAGTTGTCCGTTGATAATGGACGATTGACGCCTGATGATCTGCCTATGCAGTTAAATCAGATAGCCCGTGTTGTTCTTACTACTGCCAAGGAATTATTCTTTGATCCTTATCAAAAAAATAAGGCAACAGGTGCATTCATTCTGATTGATCCGATTACCAATAATACCAGTGCTGTCGGTATGATTATCGATAGGGTAGAGGATAAGGATATGCATCTTTCTGAAGATCTTCCGGTTTTGAACTTACCGAAGTTAGGTATTGCTCCCGAGCACTATGAAGCTATAGAAAAAGCGGTGAAAGATTTGAAGCGCCAAGGTATTGAAGTGAAAATAATCAAATAATGTACCATAATTATGGGTTTACTGGAATTTAACAAACTCCCTATTAATACTTTGGTGGGAGCCGATTGGAAAACATTTAATGCTATTACGAAAGGGCGGGAAATTGATGCGGCATACAAAGGCAAATACCGTTTGACTAAGGCGGTATGTCGTCTGCTTTCTATACTGGCTCCTTTGCAGAACGGACGTTATGAGAAACGGTTGGCATCCCAACCGTTAGAGCATGATCCGGTATTCATTCTTGGCCATTGGCGCAGCGGGACGACCTTTGTGCATAATGTCTTCTCATGTGACAAGCATTTTGGCTATAATACTACTTACCAAACTGTATTTCCGCATCTGATGATGTGGGGACAGCCTTTCTTCAAGAAGAACATGAGCTGGCTGATGCCTGATAAGCGTCCTACAGATAACATGGAACTTGCTGTAGATCTGCCACAGGAAGAAGAGTTTGCACTTGCCAATATGATGCCTTATACCTATTATAACTTCTGGTTCCTCCCAAAGTATCAGCAAGAATATGCAGATAAATATTTGCTGTTCGATGATATATCGGAAAAGGAACTGAAGGTTTTTGAAGAAGTGTTTATCAAGCTGATTAAGATATCATTGTGGAATACTAACGGAACACAGTTCTTGAGTAAGAATCCACCCCATACGGGACGTGTGAAAGAACTGGTCAAAATGTTCCCTAATGCTAAATTTATCTATCTGATGCGTAATCCTTATACGGTGTTCGAGAGTACCCGAAGTTTCTTCACGAATACAATCCAGCCGTTGAAGTTGCAGGATATCAGTAATGACGAAATTGAAAAGAATATTCTTTCTATTTATGCCAAACTGTATCATAAATACGAGGCTGATAAATCTTGTATTCCTGCCGGTAATCTGATGGAAGTAAAGTTCGAAGACTTCGAAGCGGATGCTATGGGGATGACTGAGCAGATTTATCGTGGCTTGTCTATTCCCGGATTTGCTGAAGCACGCAATGATATAGAAAAGTATGTAGGTGGAAAGAAGGGATATAAGAAGAATAAATATAAATATGATGATCGCACCGTGCAATTGGTTCAGGATAACTGGAACTTTGCATTGGAGCAGTGGAAATATGAACTTTAATTAAAAAAAAGCTAATGAGATGATGCAGAAGAAAATTTGTATGTACGGCTTGCTATCCGCTTTTTTATGTTGCGGAACGGCACTTGCACAGCAGCAACAGCATACTGTGGAAGTGATTCCGTTCGGAGACATGGATCAATGGATAGACCGTCAGATTAAAGAGTCAGGCATTATCGGTGGTGCGTTGAAGAATGTATATGCTATTGGACCGACTGCGACTATTCGTGAGAATAAGGCCTATAAGAACATGGGTGGTTCGCCATGGGCTACTTCGAATGTGATGGCGCGCGTGGCGGGTATTACTAAAACCAATACTTCAGTGTTTCCCGAGAAGCGTGGTGATGGCTACTGTGCCCGTATGGATACCCGTATGGAAAGTGTAAAAGTATTGGGTATTGTTGATATCACAGTACTTGCCGCAGGTTCTATGTTTTTGGGGGAAGTGCATGAGCCGATTAAGGGCACAAAGAATCCGCAAAAGATGCTGAATTCCGGTATCCCCTTTACCAAGAAACCTATCGCTGTGCAGTTTGACTATAAAGTTAATATGTCTGATAGGGAAAAGCGGATTCGTGCTACCGGTTTTAGCCGGATAACAGACGTAGAAGGTAAAGACTTCCCGGAGGTGAATTTGTTTTTGCAGAAGCGTTGGGAAGATAAGGATGGCAATATTTTTGCTAAGCGGGTAGGGACTATGGTAGTTCGCTATTATAATACCACTGATTGGCGTAATAATGCTACCTATTCAATCATGTATGGAGATATCACTGGTGATCCTGCTTATAAGCCCCATATGATGCGTTTGCAGGTAGAAGAACGTTACGCTATTAACAGTAAAGGTGAAAGTGTTCCGGTTAAAGAAGTGGCATGGGGAACAGAAGAAGATGCGCCTACACATTTATTATTGCAGTTTACTTCCAGCCATGGAGGAGCATACATAGGTTCTCCCGGTAATTCACTCTGGATCGATAATGTGAAACTGGTATATTGATTTATATTATTTCATTCAAAAAATCCCCTTGTTACACGAACTTGTGACAGGGGGAACTTTTTCCAATGAATATTCTATTTCAGATAAACTTTGTAGGTTAATCCACCGCTGAAATATTTCATTTTTTGCATTTCTATCTGCATGTGTACATGGTTGAACAGCAGGTAAGTGATGCCTAAGGCAAAATCTTTAGAATCATATTCCGCAATGGCCCTCAATTGTGGGTGGAAAGACGGAGAGTAAGTGATACCGGCCGCTATTCCGTTTAACTTATATTCCTTTCGTTTATTATATAAATAAGAAAGGTGTATTCCGATTTCTTCTTTCCCTATCGGTAGATGTTTGGTTGCGGCAATATAAAATCGGCTGTAGTATCCGTTTCCTTCTGTTGAGCTTATTACACCACCACCGGAAGAAGTGAAAGGATCGGAGGTACCTAAAACCACAGCAGGCATGTGTTTCCAAAATTGTCCTTCTTTCAAAGCTCGTAGCCGGACGGAAAAATATCTGTCTTGATTGGTAAATCCTGAATAACCATACGGCTTTAATCCTAGTGCCTCTGCTTTGAAAAGCGTACATGTATATGCTACTTCCAACCAGGGAAAAAAGGTTATATTTAAATAATAGTTATAGGTATGATAGTACCAGGTGGAAGGTGTCAACTCTTTATTCATGAAGTTTCCGCCAATCATGAAAGTCTTGTCACGTTGCATTTCCGCAGAAGGGGCATGCAACAATCCGGTTGTGCCGTATGTCAATTGCGCAGAAAGCATGAAAGGAAAAAAAGCAAACCAAACGATAAGGAACAGTTTGAATTTCATAATTGAAAAACAGTTTCGGGTATTATGATTAACACATGTGTGTGGATTTGTATTTTAAAAAAGAAGGCGTCCGGAATTCTCAGACGCCTTCATCTTTAGAGGTTTCTCAGTTTCCTGAGTTGGATTATTGTTTTATTCCAAAATTACGACACGGTTTAAATAGTTCTTACCGAACATATTTGCAGTACCACCGAATCCAACGAGTTCAAGCTGATCTTTGCTTACGCCTTCCTTAATCAATGCGTCGTATACAGCCTGAGCACGTTTTTCAGACAACTTCTGGTTCCAGGAAGCGCTACCCGTAGCCTTGTCAGCATAACCGGCAACTTTGTACTTCTTATCCGGGTTAGCCTTCAGAATCTTAGCAGCCAACTGGATGTTAACCATACCGTAATCATCGATGCGAGCGCTACCAATCTTGAAGAAGATGGCACGAGGACCGGCAACTTCAATTTCCTTCACTACTTCCTTAGTTACAGGCTTAGCGTTAGCCAAAGCATTCTTAGCGTTAGCCAGATCAGCCTGAGCCTGAGCCAGTTCGCTTCTGTACTTATTGATTTCGTTGTTGATAGCATTCTGATCAACTTTCGCGCCACAAGCTACGAACTTCTTGCCACCGAAAGTATAGGTTGCACCTACAGTTAAGCCTAAAATACCTTCAGTTTTAGCATCGCTTACAGAACCGAAAACAGAAGGAGATACTGTACCACGAGCTTCGAGGTCGATAGCCCATTTCTGGTCAATGTTGTATTTAGCACCCAAACCTAAGCTTGCGCCAACCAACAGACGTACCTTATCATCTTTAGGATAACTCTTAGAAGGATCCAGTTCTTGCTTATAAGTCAAAGAACCATCAGCGTTAGTAACCTCAGTGGTCTTTGTTGCAAGATTCCAAGTACTATAAGAATTTGAGATATTCAATGTAGGACCTACAAAGAACATAAACTCAAACTTACGGCCTTCTTTGTAACCGCAGAAGAGGTTAGTCAGGTTCAACATTGCATCAGCATTCAATGCAACGAACTTCTTCTTATAGTTATACCAATTCTCGTCTTTGCCTACGTTTTCAAAAGGGTATTGAGTATGAAGTTTACCAGACCATCCGGCAACCTGACCACGGATACCCCATACCGGGCTGAAGAATTTTCCCAGTGATATATTCACCAGAGGTGTTATGGATTCACCGAATCCATAATCAAAGTTGCTGGGGTTGGTCACAACTTGTCCACCCACGCCTACACTGATAAAGAAATTGTCCTTCCAGCTTTCACTGTAGTACTTTTCTTTAGTCTGTGCATTGGCAATGGTTGCCCCTGACAACAGTAAAGATAATATTACTAATTTACTTTTCATTGTTTTTTAGTTTTTAATAGATTTAACTCTTTATTACTTATTCATTCTTCACCATTTCTCTTATTTCAGGTTGAACCTGAACATCAATCCACCAGTGAAATATTGCATTCGTTGTAATTCCACCTGTAAATGCAAATGGTTGAACAACAAATAGGTGGCACCCAACGCAAAATCTTTCGAATCATATTCCGCTATCACCCTCAAATCCGGTGCGAAACTGGGATTGTAAGTGATACCCGCCGCTATTCCGTTCAGTTTGTACTCCTTTCTCTGATTATATAAATAAGAGAGGTGTACTCCGATTTCTTCTGTTCCTATCGGCAGATGCTTGGTTGCAGCTATATAGAAACGGCTGAAATATCCGTTTCCGCTTGATGAACCAATTACGCCACCTCCGGAAGAAGTAAACGGGTCTGATGTTCCCAGAACCACAGCCGGCATATACTTCCAGAATTGCCCTTCTTTCAAAGCTCGCAGTCGGACAGAGAAATATCTGTCCTGATTCGTAAAACCCGAGTAACCGTAAGGCTTTAAGCCCAGTGCTTCCGCTTTAAAAAGTGTGCATGTGTACGCCACTTCCAACCAGGGGAAAAAGGTCACATTCAGGTAATAGTTGTACGTATGATAGTACCACGTAGGAGGAGTTATCTCCTTGTTCATAAAGTTGGCACCCAGCATTATTGTCTTATCTTTCTGCATCTCTGCGGAAGGGGCATGCAACAAACCTGTAGTACCGTAAGTTAATTGAGCCGAAAGTACAAACGCACAGCATAAAAACAAGTACGTAACTATTATTCGCTTCATCTGCATCTGCCTTTCTCTATACACTTTATACTTTCGGGTCAATTATGATCTATTGTTCTTAACAATCAGAATTATTCAGCTTCGATGATACCACCACCAGCGTTGCCTGTACCATGACCGTGGTCATGACCATGATCGTGAGAAACCTTAATGATTTCCATATCGTCATAGTTAACGGTAGCTGTACCTGCAGCTTGGTATTTTGCATATACTCCAGACAGATCCATGTTTACATCTGTAGTTGTTTCAACCGGTTCTTCATCTCCTGAAGTAATAATAGTAGTAGAAGTTACCTTTGTTACTCCTATAGTGAAATCAACGAATTCTTGTTTAGAAGTGATACTCTTAACAGCAGTGTAAGGTGCTAATTCGAATTTGTATCCCTTTTCTATAAGTTCGTTTTTGTATCCATCAGCAACGATTGTATCAGTAGCTGCCTTCATAGCTTGAGCAACTGCTACACCTAATGCAGTTTCGCTGCCAAGGTTACCTCCCTGTATGTCAATAGTCTTCATACCTACTAATACTGGAATATCATAAGTATATTGCTTAACTCTATCAGTTCCATTTACAATCATAGGATCGAAAGTATCTACTGTCGGTACAAAAGTAGGAGCTGCATTAGTTCTTGTAACTTCAACATTGAATGAGAAGTCAATCTTCACTTCAACATTCGGTTCTTCTCCACCCGGTTCTGTGCTAGCTGTAGGTTTAGCAATCTTCTGAACTAAAGTCATTTCAATACCATTCTCATCAACGATCTTGAAAGTAGCACTAAAGAATTTAGAAGAAATAGCTCTGGTTGTAGTTTCTTCTACGAATTCAGTTTCAGGAACATTAAACTTATACGCATAAGTATTGGAGTTACCTTCACCGTAGAATTGAGTACCCTTGTCATTGTACAAGCGTACAACCTTAGCCAACATCCATCTGTTACCGAACTTCAGGTCACCTGCAAGAACTACTGTTCCTGTAGCAGTTTTAACCAAAACGATTTCAGTTGCATATTCTTCAGTAGCGAACGGATCTGCGAAGTCAATAGCTACTTCTTTCTTAGCATTCGGTAAAGAGATGTATTGGATAGTAGATACAAATCCGTCTTTGCTTGCTTTAATCTTATATGCACCGGCAGTCAGAGGAGTAGTTTCATAATCTACTTCTTCGGCACCTTTACCATATACAGTTACGTCAGCATCGTCGATTACATTCATGTCTTCATCCAAAACTGTTACTTTGAGGTCATATCTCAATTCAACTTCTTTGGTTGTAGCTGTTTTGCCTAACACGAAATTAACAGGATAAACGGCAGCTTGTCCCGGTTTCAATTCAGCAATGTTCACAGTAGTTTCTTGTTTGTCGAAACCTGTGCAAGTAGCTGTAACTTTTACAGCACCGTGTGACAAGCCTGAAATAGTGAAAGAACCGCTGTTTTGAGTAACAGTACCTTTATCTGATGCGACTGTTGCATTAGTCAAGATAGTACCTTCAGCACTGTAAATTGTACCTGTAATTGTGTACTGGGCGGCTGGCAATGTTACACTCTGATCGGGATCGATGATATCCAATCCTTCATCTTTGTAACATCCAGTGAGTAATGACCCTGTTAAGGCCACTACGGCTAATGCTAATTTAGCATTGTAGCCGTTAAAGAAACTTTTCTTTTTCATCTCAATAAAATTAAAAATTTAGTAATTCTGATTTAATAAAATATGGATTAAAACTATTATTACTCATTATGTTCTCGCTTGCGTTAGCCCGGAATCCCTTATAATAATAGCGTTCATTGCCTGCATTATAAGCTATCCCCATATTCTTTGAGGGCGTCACCCGCGGTATATATCCTTTTCTCTTATATTTATAAGGTGGGAGCGCTATTTGAAATCTAAAACCGCCATTTGACTTTGCCCCTTGCGCTTTCATTGCATAAAAGCCAATCGAGCAATAGCGGAAGTGCCGAATCAAATCAAATCTTACGCCTTTTTCACCCAATAGATATTGTTCACCTTTCAAACTTGCCTGAACATTGTATTCGGGCCAATAAAAATTAGCTCCTAAACTCCATGTCAAGCGTGTCTTTGTTCCATAGTAAAATTCAAATCCATCCCATTCATACGCAGCGGTTAATCCTATGCGTCCTTCAAACGAAAAACGTTCATCGGCTTTTAACACATGAAGCAATTTCAAATCACCTCCATACCGGCTTGCATTAAATGTTCCGACAGTTCCTGTAAGCCATGTATTATAAGGTAAACGAACAGTTTGTTGCAATGTCAGAAATCCAGGATGTACCTTATCAGCTAAATCACCATACCCGTCATTATAAACCGGGAAAATAACCTGTGCGGTCAACTTCATTCCCTTCCAAAATGAAACTTCAACTGCCGGTGACAAGTTAAAAAGCACTTGGTATACCTGCGTAATCACCAGATTCTTTAATGAAACTTCCGGATACACAACTACATCTACCTTAAACAAAGAACTATTTTTTCTCTTTTCTTTCCGAACCAGCTTCCATGAGTCACCTAAATTGTAACTAACGTCCCAATCCGCACGACTTGCTTCAGGGACGCTGTCACCGATTATCGGTTTATAGTAAAGAGAAATTTGAGGTATATTATTATCTAGAACAATTATTCTGCATGGCTTTTTATCCGAGAAACTGAGAGAGGTATTGATAAGAATGTATTTATTTGATTAATGCTTGATAATCAATCAATAGTGTATTGTTTACGAAAAGTGAAATATTGAGATATTTATCGTTTTTCATGTTATGCAAAGCTTTATTGTTACCTGTTTGTTTCCCTATTCATTTGGTGTATCTAATAATTATTTAATTATATATTTATCAAAAAGAATCATTAAAGAGGTTTCTGATGTCAATAATTGATATTTCCTAATTCAATTCTAATATTGCCACATAAATAATTTCATTACCAACCGGAAATTACTTGATTTCTTTATAACAAAAAAGGTGTCTATCAATAGCTAGACACCTTTTCTCTTTTATAGAATTTCTATTATAAGAAATCTTATTTTATTCCAGAATTACTACTCGGTTCAAATAGTTCTTACCGAACATGTTAGCAGTACCACCGAATCCAACGAGTTCGAGCTGATCCTTATCAACGCCTTCCTTAATCAATGCGTCGTAAACAGCCTGAGCACGTTTTTCAGACAACTTCTGGTTCCAAGAAGCGCTACCCGTAGCCTTATCAGCATACCCGGCAACTTTGTACTTCTTATCAGGATTAGCCTTCAGAATCTTAGCAGCCAACTGGATGTTAACCATACCGTAATCATCAATGCGAGCGCTACCAATCTTAAAGAAGATGGCACGAGGGCCGGCAACTTCAATCTCCTTCACTACTTCCTTAGTTACAGGTTTAGAGTTAGCCATGGCATTTTTAGCACTTGCCAGGTCAGCCTGAGCCTGAGCCAATTCGCTTCTGTATTTATTGATTTCATTGTTGATAGCATTCTGATCAACTTTCGCGCCACAAGATATAAAATTCTTGCCGCCAAAAGTATAAGTAACACCAGCAGTCAGAGACACCGCACCATCTGTATAGGCACTACTCTTATTCCCAAACATAGAAGGAGATACTTCACCTCTTGCCTCAATGTTGATATCCAAATACTTGCTCACATTGAACTGTCCCATCAAACCTACAGAACCGTTAATCAAAGCATTTAATTTATCTTGCTCACCATAAGCCTTTGCAAAAGTCAATCCGGGACCTGCGAACACAGATAAAGTAAATAAGCGTTCCGGATTATATCCGCAAACAGAGTTAGACAGGTTATACATAGCATCTGCACGCAGAGTGAAATACTTCTTGTTCTTAACCTCAGCATAAGTGCCTTTTATTTGTCCGCGCTCTGTATACAGTGTCGACCATAATCCGGCAACTTGTCCGCGAACTCCCCAGATAGGATTGAACAGTTTACCCACTGATACGTGGATCAATGGCGTGATGGCATGTCCAAAGCCATAATCAAAGTTATCAGGATTAACACATGCCTGAGCTCCTACACCAGCGCTTATAAAGATATTATCTTTAAATTTTTCGCTGTAGTATTTCTCTTTAGTCTGTGCAGTAGCTGTAAGAGCTAATCCCGCCAACATGATAGATACTATACCAAATTTACATTTCATTGTTTTTTCTATTTTAAAATGATTAACTCTATGCTTTTTCTGCCAGTTTCTTTATTTCAACCGGAACTGGAAACACAATCCACCCGTGAAATATTTCATCTTTTGCAGTTCCACCTGTATATGCAGATGTTTTAAAAGCAAGTAAGTGGCTCCCAGTGCAAAATCTTTTGAATCATACTCTGCAATCATTCTTAATTCAGGCGCAAAAGTTGGATTATAACTAATACCTGCCGCTATTCCATTCAGCTTGTACTCTTTTCTTTTATTATATAAATAAGAAAAGTGTACCCCTATTTCTTCTTTTCCTATAGAGATATGCTTGGTGGCCGCTGCATAGAAACGACTATAATATCCGTTTCCTTCTGTAGAACCAATCGAGCCTCCTCCGGATGAAGTAAATGGATCTGATGTTCCGAAAACAACAGCTGGCATATACCTCCAGAATTGTCCTTCTTTCAAAGCCCGTAACCGGATAGAAAAATATCTATCCTGATTCGTGAATCCTGAATAGCCATAAGGCTTTAACCCCAAAGCTTCTGCCTTAAACAGGGTGCAAGTATAAGCAACTTCCATCCACGGCAAAATGGTAACATTCAAAAAATAATTGTACGTATGGTAATACCACGTAGGAGGAGTTATCTCCTTATTCATAAAGTTCCCTCCCAGCATCACTGTTTTGTCCTTTTGCATCTCTGCCGAAGGAGCATGCAGTAAACCGGTAGTTCCATAAGTCAATTGAGCCGAAAGCATGGATGATACACTGATAAGCAGTGTCGCAATAAACATTCGCTTTATTCTCATTATGTATAATCTCATGCTTTAGGTTCAATTGCATTATTTAAAAACAGGCCTATTCAAAATCGATAATACCACCACCTGCGTTCAAATCTTCACCATTGCCATGTCCATGAGTGTGACCAATAGCATAATTTGCAGTCAGAGTTGTAGAGATAATCTTTTTAACTACCACTGTTACGTCTGTAGTTTTTTTGTTCTTATCAATTACATGAACAGTATATGATCTTCTTACTTGTTTTCTGACCATACTGAAGTTATCAATTTGCTTGTATGCAGGAACTGATATATCTACAGACAGAGCAGTTTTTGAGTAGCTGTTCTTCGGTGCAATATTAGCATTGTCTTTTAGAATCATATTTTTCAGTAACATTGTTACGTAAGATTTCGTTTCTGCATTCATACCAGACAAGGCAGTTTCAACAGCCAAAGCAGGAGTGTTTCCATCATAAGCGGTTCCACCCATGTAGTTTCCTTTTACAGTAACTACAGCGGCTGCAGAGCCTGTATAGCAAGGTTTATTGATGATTTCGGCATCCAACTTAACACTGTCTACTGGAACGATGGCTGACTCAAAACCGAAACGGAATTTGGAGAAGTGATTGATTTTACCAACGAAAGTACCTGAAGTCATATCGTATTCAGCATAATTATTAGCATCAGCTGACCATACACCGGTTTTTTCGTTTTGATAAAGAACACCTAATACATAGTCAGGCTCTACAGTAACAGTAACCGGAGCCTGGAACTTAACTTCCAGCGGTTGAGAGAATACAGTACCGCTGGGTTGTCCTTCGTAAGTACGTACAGCAGCAGTTGCCTTTTCAGTTTGTATATCACGAGTTAGTTTGATTGCTTGAGCTTGGCCACCTACATAATAAACTTGTGTGTTAGCAGGCAATGTGATCTGGTCGGCAACAGTTTTAGTCTCTTGAGTTGTTTCACCTGTTGTTTCATCAATAACAGCTTCTGTAGATACAAGTTCTACTACGAGAGCCTCTTCTACTTTTACCACTGGAATATCAATTTTAGTAATATCTTCAATACCTAATTCTTCGGCAACTTTCTCGATGTCTGCTTTAACTTCAGGTTCTTTAATATCTTCAACTTTCGTTGGCTCTGCTTTATCTACAGGCACTTCGATAGTTTGTTCACCACCCTTACTCGGATCTTCATCAGGGATATCACTGCTTTCAGCTTTCAATACAACTTCAATGGAAGTCACAGAAGTAGCACCGGTCTCAACCAGTTTCACAACTGTGGCTTTTGCTTGTGCAACATAACCAGCTTTTGAAACTGTAATAATAGCCAATGTTGTAGGAGTGATATGTTCAGCTGCCACTTCTATATTGAAATAACCACGATTGTCAGTAGTAAGATCAGCTTTGAATTCACCAACTTCAACTTTTACAGTAGCGTCGGGCACAGCAGCATCTTTTTCATTGGTAACGAAGCCGCACACATAGTATTTAGACACCTTTGCAGTTTCTTCCTTTTGCATCAATACGGCAACTGTAGAGGTTACAATTTGGTCGCCTTCACCTTCTTCAGCAGCAACAGGAGCTACAGCGATGGTAGCGTAAGCGTTTTTGTAACCTTCAGCTTTAAGAACGGCATAGTAAGTGCCCGGCTGTACCCCTTCTACTGTGAATGTGTTATTAACAACTGCAATTGTACATCCAGGTATAACTACTGACGACAATTTTACAGCAGCGCTACTTTCATCTGTTGCAGTACCTTTTATGGTATATTTTACAGTTTTGTATGTCGGAGTATCATATCCCGGATACATAGCTGCATTTACTGTGTAGACAGCAGTTTTGCCATTTTCAATCTTTTCTACATACACAGAAGTTGTGACAGTTTTGTAATCATCTTTAGTAACAGTCAGAACATTCAGCCCTTCTGTTGCATCTAAAGCATAAGTTCCATCGGTAGCAGTTGTAGCACCATTAACCTTGGCACCAGACAACGGTTCTCCGGTAGAAGCATTAGAAACGACACCTGTAATTTTGTATACCGGTTTCACTGTACTAGGTGCCTCTGTCGTTAATTCTTCTTTTTCGTAGCAGCTGGCGAACATGCCGCAGATTGCTACTAACATTAACGCTAACTTCACGTTAATACCAAACAAACTTTTCTTTTTCATCTCAATAAAATTAAAATTAATAAACTAATAATTCTGATTTAATAAAATATGGGTTAAAACTATTTGATTGCATTATATTGTCACCGGGTGATGAGCGATAGTTCTTGTAATAATATTGCTCGTTTCCTGCATTATACGCCAGCCCCATGTTTCTGGAGGGGGTAAACCGAGGAATATATCCTCTTCTTCTATATTTATAAGGTGGCAAGGCAATCTGAAAACGAAAGCCACCATTGGACTTCGCTCTTTGCGCTTTCATTGCATAAAAACCTATTGAAGCATAGCGGAAATGCCGGATAATATCTATCCGCACCCCTTTTTCACCCAATAAATACTGTTCAAGTTTCATAGTCGTTTCTACATTATATTGTGGCCAATAGAAATAACCTCCAACTGACCATGTCATTTTTTTCTGTGTTCCAAAGTGGCAAGTAAATCCATCCCAGTATGCCGCCCCTGTATATCCAACACGTCCTTCGATTCCAAATCTATTATCACGGATGAAACGATGGCTAATTTTCATATCTATCCCATAACGTTCGCTACTGAAATGCCCTACTGTAAGTGTTCCCCAGATATTATAGGGTAGTCTTACCGTTTGTGACACGCCAATAAAACCAGGATGTATTTTATTATACATATCTGGATATCCGTCATTATAAATAGGTACTTCCAGTTGTGCTGTCAGTCTCATCCCTTTCCAGAAAGAAACTTCTATTGCCGGTGCCAGATTGAACAGAACTTGATATATCTGCGTAATTACTAAGTTCTTTAATGACAATTCCGGATATATTACCACGTCCACTTTGAACAAAGAACTATTCTTTTTTTTTACTTTACCAGCCTTTTTCCAGTTACTGCCCAAACTATAGCTTACATCCCAATCCCGTCGAGCTACCCCTGGTACACTGTCGCCTATAATTGGTTTATAAAATAATGAAATTTGGGGTATGTTATTATCCAGAACAACAATCCGACATGGCTTTTTATCCGGAAATCAGGATAAAGAAATCTTAGATAAATTAAACATACAATTAGCTAGTATTTAGCGAATTGCATAATACTAAACAATATCATTACTTTCCTTTATTGTTTCTTTTTTAGACATTAATATTATATATTTGTTGCTGGTTTGTTACTATTTATACATTATTGGAGCAAATGGACCTTCCTTTTATTTTTCTAGTACTCAATAAATTAAATTCAAATAGAAGTAGCAGAACAGAATAAAACTCAAATGCGAAATCATTTGGAACCGGTTTTTGTTACCATGTTGTTACCGTATAAATAAATGTGTATATTATTTTTAATAAACAGGAGATTCTAAACAGAGATATGAAAGAAGAACTAAGAATAAAAGAGCCAATAAAGCTAAGAGTCAAACATCTGGCTAATGGCAATAAGTCGATATATCTTGATATGTATATGAATGGGAAACGAAAATACGAGTTTCTGAAATTATATATTATACCTGAATATAATAAGTCAGACAGGGTGCGTAATAGTGAAACGCTAAAATTGGCAAATGCCATTAAGGCTCAAAGAATTATTGAATTACAAAATCAGAGCCACGGTTTTAAGATCAATAAGACATCTCACATTAGACTAACCGATTATATACAAAGTGTAGCTGAAAAGAAATCGGAGAATGAAGTTCGCAAAACGGTACTACACGCTGTAGTCTATCATCTTAGACGTTACAACCCTAATGATATCCAATTAAGCAGGATAGATAAAGATTATATTTTGGGATTTCTGGATTACCTAAAGACAGCAAAACAAACTCATACCAAGAAAGAGAAATTGCTGCATGTCAATACCCAGGTCTATTATTACAAAATGCTGAGATATTGCCTGAATTATGCAGTATCAGAAGAACTGATATCAGCTAATCCTATGAATAAAATAAAAAATGAAGAAAAACCACATAAACACCGTACGGAAAGAGAATATCTCACTATTGACGAATTGCGAAAGCTGGCTCAAACCCCTTTTTATAATGGTTTACTAAAGAAAGCTTTTCTCTTCAGTTGTTTTTGCGGGTTGAGGCATTCCGATATCATAGCGCTTACGTGGGGAGACATAGAAATGGATGATGATGGCAATGCCCGGTTGTATATCATACAAAAGAAAACCAAGGAAGCCATTTCTTTGCCTTTAAGTCAGGAAGCTATAAAACAGTTACCGAAGCGAGAAGATGCTAAGGAGGACGATATAATATTCAAAAAGTTAATAACATTGGGAAGAACTAATGAAATTTTACCTAAATGGGCTGAACAGGCCGGAATTAAGAAGCATATCACATTTCATACTGCCAGACATACCCACGCAACTATGTTGTTAACTTTAGGCGTCGATCTGTATACTGTCTCCAAACTGCTTGGGCATACCAACATACAGACTACACAGATTTATGCCAAACTTGTTGATGAGAGTAAGAAAAAGGCAATTGACCTCATACCCAATATAACATAATTGTGAACTCAGCGACTCAATAATAAGTTGGCTCAAGTTACTCTCACTACCCTCACTTTTAGTACGAATCGTTGATAACTAATATATTAAGTGTGAGTGAGAGTAAAATCCGGGAGTGAGAGTAAGTGGGCTACTCTCACTCTGTCTCGTCCTTTCTCACGCCCTAACTCATTCTATTACATCATGTTAACTTACATTTAACGAATATATCGAACAAGTCTGTAATCCTATATTTTTCAGCTTTTTTCCCCGCATAAACGGTGAATATGCCCGTCGCAGCCGATTTATCACGCTGCATACCCTTTGCAAGTGCTTTTTGTCACCGTATAGCGCTTTACAAACAAGTCGCGTTATTCAACACTGTCCGGGCTGACAAGTTCCCGGCATCGGCTATCCCTACTCGGAAATTGTGATGATGCGATAAAGCGAGAGATTTCATTTCTTTCTGAAAATATAGTCTCTATTGTTGTTCTTCTTTTACATCTTATTTTGTTTACTATCCGCCGTTTGCATCGGATAACTTTAGCATCACTGTTCTTGATACGTACAGATTGCCTGTTTGATGCTCTGGTTTCTCCATTTGGAATTGTGAGTTTCATGCCGTGAAACTCCCGGTTTCAATAGGTGAAACTAACGGTTTCATGCCTTGAAACTATCGGTTTCACGGTATGAAACAAAATGGTATCACCCCATGGTGAGTGATTTTATTCATGACTTTACCTTGCTCTCACTTCGTTCCCTGCTTAGGATTCATAATTCAATTGAGCAAGAAACAAGAAATAACTGATATTATCCTAATTTCCCTCCTTCTGGGAGGCTGCGACATACACTTAATAGCCTGCATTTCGCTACTCTTTAGTTCTTTCTTTTCATCATCACAACTGTCGGGTCAAAATAACGGATTCACAGCTAACTAAAAGTACAGAATGTCAAAATGATTACCAACTTGTTTTTTGAAGCTCTGCATATTGAAAGCTAGACCTCCCGAACTTAAAAAATCCATATCGTATGTTTATAGAAGAGGTTATAAATTATCATTATATACACGTAGAACAAGCTTGCGGAACCCTTAAATAAATAATAATTCGTTTTTTATGAAAGGTATATATAATCAAAATTACGTTTGAGGGTATATTTTTCATATAAATGTCGTATTTATTAGTCATTTATTAACCTCTTTATCACGCATTATAAGCTCATAGACAAAGAATATTAGCTTTATGAGAACAATTATGCAGAAAAAGCTACATTATTTTATTTTTTCATGTAAAATTCTTTGGTATTATTAAAAATGTGTCTATTTTTGCACCATATTTTATGTCGTAAAGATATGAAAATTGAATAAATAAAATGAGGTATAGAAACTCTAACATGAGAAAGTGTCTAGCTACTAAAACAATAGCACGATGTGCGGCGCTCTTTTTATTCTGTTTGCTTCCTTTAAAAGGAATTTGCCAAACAGGAGAAAGTACGGTGAACACTTTAGTAGAAATGGGATTTGAAAATGTGGGGTGGACAGAAGATGGCAAAGAACGTGTATACGTCTTGCAAAATTCTGCATATCGTCTGAATGGAGTCGGCATTGGCAAGGCGGTAGACATTATTCAAAAAATGGGTTTATCGGATAAAAAGCCATGTCGGGTAATTGTTTTGGACAATAATGTACCTCAGATTTCTCTCTACTATAAACCGATAATCGGTGATAGCGTTCCTGAAGCAAGCCGTGCGGACTGGAATGTCAGTTATGATTTAGGTGGAGCATGGAAGAAAGCGAAAACAGTGAAGAAAAAGAATAGTTCTTTGTTTAAGGTGGACATTTTAGTGTATCCACAACTTTATTTTAAGAATCTTATCATAACGCAAATCTATCAAGCGTGTCTGGAAGTAAGTCCGGCAATTGAGATTTCGTTATGGAAAGGAAGCCGACTGACCGCGCAAGTTATATTTCCGGTATATAATGACGGATATAACGGTGCCATGAAAAACATACGGTGGGGGTATCTGACTTTAGACCAAAGTGTACGATTGCCGTACAATGTATGGCTTAAAACAGTAGTTGGAGTATTTGACACCAATTGTTATGGAGCGGAGGCAAGCGTATTCCATCCTTTGAAAGATGAACGCTTCTCTTTAGAAGGGAAATTCGGATTAGTAGGGATTGGATATTTCAATAATTTCAGTTCTTTCCGATATAACGGAGAAACGAGATGGTATTGGTCCGTAGGCAGTAATTTTTATTGGAGTAAGTATAATACAGAATTCAAACTTCGAGCAGAGCAATATCTATTAAAAGATGTAGGAGTGGCAATAGAGATGACAAGATATTTCAGATATGCAGCAGTGGGCTTTTATGCGGAGAAGTCGGATAAAGCTAGATTAAACGGAGGATTCAGAATATCCGTAGCACTTCCCCCTTATCGGTATAAACGACGCGGACATATGCCGAGAATATCTACAGGTTTTGGTACTGGTATAAGCTATAATGCCGGAAACGAATCGAAATATTATCTGATGCCTCATACAAGGGCTGATGACAATGTACTGAAAAGAAATCAATATAACCCATATTTTATTAAATCGGAATTACTAAATTTTTAATTTTATTTGAGATGAAAAAGAAAAGTTTTTTGAATGGCCTTTATGCTAAAGGAGCATTGGCTTTAACTATTGTAGCTGGTTTCACACTGGCTGGTTGCGAAAAGGAAGATTTCAACGTAAATGTTCCTGATATTAATATTACTGTACCGGAAGTAGATCTGGGAGAAGGAGTATTTGTTGTAACTTTGAGTGCTACATCAGCAAGTGGAAATACTTTGGAGGGTGTAACTTTCACGGATGCAAGTGGAAATGTCCTTAACAAAACTATCGAATATAAAACTGCTGCAGATATTACAGTAACTGCTAAAAAGGATGGATATAATACAGTAGTAAAGACTGTAAATATACCTGCTCCTGTAAAGGGTGCTTATAATATCATACCAGTTAGTTTTGTTTTGTCAGCAGTAGAAGATCCCGTCCAAATTGAACAAGGTAATCCTGTAGAAGGAAAAGATCCTGTTAAAGGCGAAGAAACAAAAACTTACGCAGATGAGTTTAAAGCTAATACACCTTATATTCTTGATGTAGAAGTTCCTTTTGGTGAATTCTATACAGCTGAACAAAAAACAAAACTTCTGAAAGCTGTTGAAGAATTAACAAGTCCTACAACTCGTGCAGGTGAGGATGAAGAAGCAAAAGCAAACCTATTGATAGCTAAGAAAAATCTTCGTGCTACAATTGATGCCCTTCCCACTAGCGCAAAGAAAGAGTTGAGACCGGTTACTTTTACTTTAACAGAAGCTGCTAAATCCGTTACTTTCTCTATTCAAACGACATCTGAGGTTTGTAGTGTGAAATTCAGCACTAAAGTTGCCGGTGAAACATACGAAGTGGAAGGTGAACAATTAGTAGTAGCTAACAACGAAATTAAAGCAACTGCCGAAGGTGTAGAAATTGGTCATGGTCATGGTCACGGTCATGGTGACGATGCAAACGCTGGCGGTGGTATCGGTAATAAATAAATAAAATGAATAGGCATTTAGTAACCTATTTTACAAAATGTATTATTTACCCTGAAAAAAAGAAAATGAAATATAGATTTTTAATATTATCTCTTCTCTTGGCGGGCGCAAATGTAGCCACTGTTGATGCACAAGAGAAGCAGAAAGCAAGCGATAATATATTTATCGGTGGCGGTGTGGGGGCAATGACGGTCTTCAATGACGGTCTTAACTCACCTACTCTCAACATCAACGTTCAGGTTGGTAAATATCTGACTCCGACTTGGGGTATCCGTGGTGTGGCAAGCGCTGCATGGCAAAGCCTGGAGAAACAAAATACCGGCTATAGTAACTATTGCAAAAAGTTTGGAGAAATCAATCTGGATGCAATGCTGAACCTGAACAGCCTCTTTGGCAACAAGAACGTAAATCGTGCAGTAGATGTATACTTGTTTGGTGGTCCTACCATGAACATCGCTACGGCAGTAGATGGTGTAGTTGTTTATAACGGTGGTGGAGATATTGACTTAACTCCCGGAACTACAACAGATATTACGTTAACTCCCGAATCATATTTCAATTCACATGGCGTTAAAGCTCGCTTTGGTGCAACTGTCGGATTGGGATTGGGGTATAACGTATCTAATAAGCTGGCTATCACACTAGAAGGTCGTTTCGGTGTAACTCCCTCCATCTTCGGTAATGGAAGCGACTGTCGTAAAGCTGAATCCACTGGTCGCTTAAATATCGGTGCTATCTACACATTTGGCGGTAAGAAATTTGTTTCTAATGCAACAGTTGACCAAGATGCTATCAACAGAGAAGTAAATAGGTACAGAAGCGAACTGGCACAAGCTCAGGCTGACTTGGCTAACGCTAAGAACGCTTTGGCTAACGCTAAGCCTGTAACTAAGGAAGT
>ENA-OPCS01000711-OPCS01000711.1-human-gut-metagenome-genome-assembly--contig:-NODE-711-length-24006-cov-3.089140_pt1 | contig 24006 bp, 18 predicted proteins | sample MGYA00241256_ERZ501492 | MGnify/ENA primary metagenome ERZ501492 (study PRJEB25962, sample SAMEA2042512) | human gut metagenome | biome: human gut; feature: human-associated habitat; material: faeces... | reverse complement strand
CGGCCCGTACCAACGCCAAGTTTGTTCGCATAAATACATAGAAAATAATTTATTAATTTGTCAATGTGCCAATTGGCTACGGCATATGCTTTAAAGTAATTGGCATATTGGCACATTAACCTATTGGCATATTATTAGGCATTTAGATTGAGAAAGCATCGAAACCGCCGTCGACAATTGCAATTGTTCCGGTTACAAATTTGGATGCGTCACTGATCAGGTACTGAATCGTACCGAATAATTCTTCCGGTGTTCCCAAACGTCTGAACGGTGTGTGGGCAATGACAGATTTGGCACGTTCCGTATAAGAACCATCCGGATTAGTCATCAATGTCCTGTTTTGTTCTGTCAGGAAGAATCCCGGAGCGATAGCATTTACACGCAGACCGTTACCGAATTTCAAAGCCAGTTCGCCAGCCATATATTTAGTGAAGTTAGCAATAGCAGCTTTTGCAGCTCCGTAACCAACCACACGTGTCAACGGACGAAGAGCCGATTCGGAACAGAAGTTTACGATAGAACCTTTCTTCTGTTCTACCATGATTTCAGCAAATACCATTGTAGGCAATACCGTACCAAACAGATTCAGATCCACTACTTTTTTAAAGGCATCAATCTGCAAGTCAAAGAAAGTTTTGTCCGGAGCAATTGTTGCGCCTGCCATATTACCTCCGGCAGCGTTCAGCAATACGTCAATACGTCCATAGGCTTTCATGATCTCCACTTTGTTACCTTCCAGCACTTCTTTGTCCATTACGTCCGTATACAGGAACATAGCTTCATTTCCTTCAGCTTTGATACTTTCTACCAATGCCTTACCTGCTTCTTCGCTTCTATCGAGTACAACTACTTTAGCTCCTTCTTTAGCTAAGTATGCAGCGATACCCTTACCTAAGATTCCGGCTCCACCGGTGATAACAACAACTTTGTCCTTTACGTTAAATAATTCGTTCATGGTTCTTTTATTTATATGGTTTATAACTTATTGTTCAGATAATATTTCAGATTTTCTTTTAGAAGAATATCAATCGGCATCAGGTTCACCTTTTCGGGGTTCTGCTTGAACAGCAAATGATTGCACAATGATTTGATACCATCATATCCTTGTCGTTCGGGACGCTGTGCAACTAATGCAGTGATAACACCATCGAAGAGCAGTTGAGTATTCCTTTCGATAAGGTCGTAGCCAACCAATTTCACTCTTTGCATTCCTCTTGCTTTCAGGTAGTTTCCTAAGATGTAGCAAGTTGAATTAAAGATGATTCCTCCTTCTATAGTTGTATTCGCTTCAAAGATTTCGTCCAGCTTGATAAAATTGTAAACCGAATCATTGATTTTCAGTTCTACTTCATGCAAATTTCCGGTAAATCCTGTTTCTTTCAGATAGTGACAAAAGCCTTCTCTCCGGTTCTTTCCTTGATTTGAGTCGTTTTTTCCACTATGAATAATTCGTGCCATCAGAATATCCGAAGTCGAAGAAATCTTGTCTGTCAATAATCGCGCAGCAATCACTCCGGCATCATAAGACTCCGTTCCGAAATATGCCAACTGATGTTGCCCTTCAATATTGGAGTCAACATAAACATAGGGAATTTCATTCCTGTCAAGCTCTTGCGAAAGCCGTATAACAGAGTCGGTAAACAGTGTTGCAATCAATACCCCATCTACTTTTTCATCCAACAGGTTGCGGACAATATCATCAAATGTCTTATTATTGTATTGATCGAAAAAGAGTTTAGTGATCGTTATATTATAAGATTCCATCTCTGAAGCCGCCTTATCGATACCATCGGAAATAGCTTCCCAATATTCTCCGTGCGTAAAAGAAGGAGTAATTGCCACAAAATGATATTGTTTTTTAGATGCCAACGAACGCGCCATCAGATTCGGCTGATAATGAACCATCTCCAGAATAGTCTGAACTTTCTTCCTGTTCTCTTCAGATACCCGTCCACGATTGTGAATCACCCGATCTACCGTACCGACAGAGACTCCCGCCATCTTGGCGATGTCTACAATACGAATATTTGAGAATTCTTTGTCCATTTACTGATAAGTATCTTGTTTTTCGACGACAAATGTAAAATGAATTATTGAATTAAGCAAAAGTGTGTGCGCACACACGTTCTACTATAAAAATGCTATAAATATGATATTCAGACATTTAATAAAGGAAGACAAGTAATACGTATGTTGTTAAACATAAGAAAAATAATGGAAAAAGCCATCAAATATATGTTTGGGAGGTAATAAACACCATGTCAGAAAAGCTTTTTATCTGTGAAAAGAATAAAAAAGAGGGATATAAAAGGTAAAATGTGTACGGGCACACACTGATTTATTTATGCATAAGCAGATATGAGGGATAGTGACAGTATTTGGTTAAGGTAAATTTTCAAGAAGAAAGCTATTAGTATAAAAGAAAAGTGATAACCGGTTATTTTAAACCTGATTACCACTTTCAAGGATGATTATTTCTCCCATTTTTCTTTTGCTTTTCCAACTGCTTTATCAGCCTCTTCAGCTACTTTATCTGCGACTTTAGCTCCTGTTTCAACAGCTTTTAAGCCAAGATTCATCGCTTTTCTTTCAGCTTCGGCTGCTGCTATTTCAGCATCACGACCGATACGGTGAATAGCGTTATAAATATCACTTTCCAACTGTCTGGCTTTTGCTGTACGTGAAAGACGATAAGCTACTGCACCAAGGATTGAACCAATTCCAAGTCCAATCCAGAAATTCCCATGTCTACATTCCATAATTAAGTTCTGTTTTTAGATTAAAAATAAATTATATAAAATCTTTATTTAGATTTCGAGAATAAAGAAGCAATCCATAATACCAGAATAGCTCCTACGGTAGAAGTTATCAAACTTCCAATCAATCCCGAAGCCGCAAGTCCGAAAAGGGCAAATACCCAACCGCCCAGCACTCCTCCGAGAATACCAAGTAACAAATTTATAATAAGGCCAAAACCTCCGCCACGCATTATCTTACCTGCAAGAAAGCCGGCTATAATACCAATAATAATATACCAAATAAAGCCCATTTTATCCTCCTTTTTTATTTAACAACATCAAGTACCACGAATAGTTCAGTAAGTCAAAAATGAATTAACGACAATTTACACTCCAAACGCCACTATAAATTCACTAAAGAGATAATTTGGGCAACAGTCCGGCAAATGTTTTTCTTAGCGACTTCCGGCTTCATGGCTGTTTCTAAAGACATGGGCGAAGGAATGATAGAAAAGAGACCTTGAAAACCTGCCTGATTCAGAATTTCCGTATCCTCTATGCTGCCTGCCACAACAATGACCGGTATCCCTTGTCGTTTCGCCTCTTCTAATATTCCGGAAGGTACTTTTCCCATTAAAGATTGACGGTCTGTTCTCCCCTCACCGGTTATGATCAGATCAGCACCTTTTATTTTCTCACTAAATTTCAATGTTTGGAGCAGTAAATCAATGCCGGACTTTAGTTCAGCATTCAGAAAAGCAAGAAAAGCACCTCCCAAGCCTCCGGCAGCTCCTGCTCCGGGAACGTGAGTGATTTCTCTTCCGGTAGTTGAATGGATCAATCGGGAAAAAGACTGCATACCCGCATCTAATTTCTCTATCATTGCATCATCCGCCCCCTTCTGCCGGGCAAAAACATGCGCAGCGCCTTCCGGACCACAAAAGGGATTTCGTACATCACAGGCTATCGTGAAACGAGTATCTTCAAGTGCAGGGTGAACGGAAGAAAAATCAATAGCGGCAATTCGATGCAGGATTTCGCCTCCTTCTCCCAAGACTGCTCCATCCTTATTGAGAAATCGGGCTCCTAATGCTTGTAACATACCTACTCCGGCATCATTCGTAGCACTTCCTCCGATACCAATGACAAATTCCCGATATCCCTGTTCAATAGCGTGCAATATCAATTCACCGGTTCCATAAGTAGTGGTCAGCATTGGATTTCGTTCAGTTTCTGATAATAGCGGCAGACCATTCACGGTGGCCATCTCAATAAAAGCAACGCGTTTATCACCCGAAACTCCATAAGTGGTTTCTATCGGGCGCATCAAAGGATCATTCGCTATGATCTTCTGATAAGTGCCTCGTGTTGCTTCTACCAAGACAGTCAATATTCCCTCACCTCCGTCGGCTATCGGAAAACGAATGACTTCACAATCCGGACAAACCAGCTTTATGCCTTCTTCCACCGCCTTTTCCGCCTCTGATGAGGAAAGACACCCTTTGAAAGAATCCATCGCTACTACTACTTTCTTCATTACTTATAGATTTAATAGTGACAAATATATTGAGAAACGGGAAGTTTACGTACCTTTGCAGTCATTTTTTCAGGAATATTTCAAAAGAATAGGTATTATGGTACAGAATCAGGAACAACCCGTAGGAAGAATTACGTTTTCTATCCTCATTGCATTAAGCCTTTCGCATTGTCTCAATGATCTTTTGCAGTCCGTTATATCGGCAGCCTATCCATTATTCAAAGACGATTTGGGACTCAACTTTGCACAGATCGGCCTTATCACACTGGTTTATCAACTCTCGGCTTCGGTATTCCAGCCAATCACCGGAATCATCTTCGATAAACATCCCGTTGCCTGGTCACTACCTATCGGAATGAGCTTTACAATGATAGGAATGATCAATCTGGCATTCTCCAACAATCTTTATTGGATGCTGATCTCTGTTTTTCTGATCGGAATCGGTTCTTCCGTCTTGCATCCGGAGGCATCGCGTATTACTTTTCTTGCTTCGGGTGGGAAACGGGGACTGGCACAATCGTTATTTCAGGTAGGAGGCAATTTAGGAGGTTCACTAGGTCCTTTATTGGTAGCTTTGCTGGTGGCTCCTTATGGCAGAGAGCATCTGGCCGTTTTTGCGCTTTTTGCTTTGGCTGCTATCGGTGTCATGTACCCGATCTGCAAATGGTACAAATCTTATCTCAACCGAATGAAAGAGCAAAAGGCTACAGTGAAAAAGGCTGTACATTTGCCTTTACCGATGGATAAGACTGCTTTATCTATCGGCATCCTACTGATATTAATCTTCTCAAAGTATATTTATATGGCAAGCCTTACCAGTTATTATACATTCTACTTGATTCATAAATTCAATGTAACTGTACAGGAATCTCAATTATACTTATTTATTTTTCTGGTAGCTACTGCTATCGGAACATTGCTCGGCGGTCCTATCGGCGACCGTGTAGGACGTAAATATGTGATTTGGGCTTCTATCTTAGGAGCTGCACCTTTTAGCTTACTGATGCCGCATGCCACTTTAGCATGGACCATCATTTTAAGTTTTTGTGTAGGGCTGATGCTTTCGTCTGCTTTTCCGGCTATCCTGCTTTATGCGCAAGAGCTGCTCCCTACCAAGTTAGGGTTGATTTCCGGTCTTTTCTTTGGTTTTGCCTTTGGAGTAGCAGGTATCGCTTCGGCTGTACTTGGCAATATGGCTGATAAATTTGGAATTGAGTCGGTTTATAACGTTTGCGCTTATATGCCGTTATTGGGATTAGTCACGTTCTTTTTGCCCAATTTAAAGAAACAGAAGATACAGGTATAAAAAAACGACCGGTATGCATCGTCACGACGTATACCGGTCTACAAGTTAAGGTCAAAGTCAAAAAATTAAGAGAGCTATTTATAAGTTAGGGTTTGCATTAATCTCTTTTTCAGGGATAGCATACAGATAATAAGAACTGTTCGCTGAGAACGCTTTACCATCCGGAAAATTAAGGAACCAATGTCCTAACGGATTTCTTTTCGCAAAACTGCCGCCTTCCTGCCAGCAATCCACTTCCGTTTTCTGCATATCCTCAGATAAAGCCATGCGTTCTACCGCCTTCTGATTACGGAGTACATCCGTTATACCGAATCCTTCTCCCCAAAGTTCGCGTCGGCGTTCCATCAGAATTTCGTCAATCACCTGCTCTTTTGTTTTCCCTGTCACATCATAATTACCTACGCCACGGGCAGTACGTAATGTATTCAATGGGGCAACAGCCTGATCCAGTGCTACTCCATCCCTGACCTTGGCTTCCGCTTCTATCAGATACATTTCTGCCGAACGCATCAGTACCAGATCTGCAGTATCATCCGAACGCATATGGAATTTCTTATAACCCAGATATCCTTCACGCATCCATTGGAAAAGAGGCAGACGGATGTCACCTTTAACAAAAGTATCCATCAAGTGCGGGTCGGCCATAAAGCTACTGTAAGCTCCGACATACGTTGCATCCAGATAGTAGAAATTATAACTTGCATCCGATTGCGAAAGTGTTTGAGGAGATCCCCAAATCCATTCCTTATTGGAAATATTATTAAAACCTTCGTACTCGGCAGTGGTAGTCATTAATGAATATCCTTTGCGTGCAGCTTCGGCAGCTTTGGCGGCCTCTCCCCATTGTCCTGTCAATAAGTAAGCACGTGCCAGAAGACCGTTGACAACATCCGTATTCGGTTTGAATTTCTGCCCGTCTCCCTTGCGGACGTAGTTTGTCAGATAATCCTGTGCAAGATTCAAATCATCAAAGATCTGCTGATAAACTTGCGCCACTGTCGATTTGCCTTTCGGCTCGGTACTGCTTGTAGTCGGTTCCGTATATATAGGCACACAGGGAGCATCTTTATCTTTCAAATATGTAAACTGATAATGCTGTACCAAATGCAGATAACAAAAGGCACGCAAAGCCAATGCCTGTCCCTGTGCCTGCCGAAGTTCCTCGGAGTCACCCTTAATCGAAATGGCAGTGTTGCAGTTATCAATTGTCTTATAGATCAGATACCAGGCAAACGAAGTTCTTCCATCGGAAGGAATCGCCACATCATTAAACTGATAGGAAGAATTGAACCCATATTTCGGACGGGAGACAACATCGCTTGCCATCATATCATCCTGACATTGAAGTGCCCGATAACCAATATTGGCATACGTCGTGCCGTATTCAAACAGGTTATACCAAGCTCCGTTGAAGAGACGTTCTGCATTTCCGGCTACTGCTACCTGATCGGAGCTTACCGCATCCGTCGGTTCCGTATCCAAAAAGCTACTGCTACAACTCGTCGCCAGAAACAGTCCGGCAACAGCAGTAAGTATAGATTGAATTTTTATCTTTTTCATATATCGTGTAATTTTAGAAAGATAGATTGATACCTCCGGAAATAGTTCGCATAGCCGGATAACGGTAATAAGTGATACCCGTGATTCCCTGTTCAGGGTCAAGTCCCTGATTCCGGTGAATAGTGAACAGGTTATCGCCCTGCACAAACACCTGAACACTGCTCAATGCCAGTTTGCTGATCCACTGTTTCGGCAGATCGTAAGATAGCGTCAGGTTTTTCAGTCTCATATATGAATTGTTCTGCAAGAAACGGGTGGAAGCTGAGTTCCAGTTATTGGAAGTAGTGCTCAAAGCAGGCACGTCTGTATAACGGTTTTCCGGTGTCCATCTCTTCAATATCTCCGTAGACCAGTCACGGCCTTCCAAACTTCCGTTGTGCAGAATCATAGTAATATCACGGTTGTAGATATATCCGCCGATGCTATAAGCAAAGATGGCGGACAGATCGAACCCTTTCCATGAAAGCGATGTATTAAAACCGCCATAAACTTTCGGGAGGGAAGATTTATTGACGTAATAATAATTTGCCGAAGCATAGTCGCTTGTTGTGACACGTTTTCCGGTCAACTTATCATTGGCATCTTTCTCATCCATATACCACAGCGGATTACCGTTGTCAGGGTCTACTCCCGCCCATTCTTTCATATAGAAGTCATAGACTGACCGTCCTACCTGCAATTTATTTACGCCACTTTGCGGCATATCCTTCAGCGGAAGTTCCGTCACCTTATTCTTATAATGCGTCAGGTTCATTCCGAGTTTCCATACCCATCCATTCTGATTGATAATCGTTCCGTTCAGCACCATCTCGATACCCGTATTCTTCAATGCGCCTACATTCTCATCAATAGAACCATATCCTAAGGAAGGAGCGATCGGACGGGAATAAAGTAAGTCTTTGGAACGACGCGTAAAGAAGTCGAACGAACCGGAAAAACGGTTGTTAAACAGTGAGAAATCAACGCCGACGTTAAAGTTCAGGTTCGTCTCCCATTTCAGGTTCGGAGTAGCCATACGGTCGGAAACCAAGGCATTCTCTCCGAGATTGGAAACGATGGTATAAAGTCCCTTGCTTGCATAATAAGTACCCAGATTATCATTTCCCTGCGCACCATAGCTCATCTTTAATGTCAGAGCAGAAAGCCAGTTGGTAGTGGAAGCCATAAAACTTTCACGGTCGATACGCCATGAAGTTCCCAAAGACCAGAAGTTACCCCAGCGAGTCTCCGGTGCAAAACGGGAAGAACCGTCACGACGAAAGGAAGCGGAGAAAAAGTATTTATTCTGATAGTCATAAAGCGCCTGGGTGAGATATCCCACCAAAGCATAATCGATACGATAACCGGAACCGCCTGTCAACTGTGAGCCGACTACCAGTTCGGGCATATCGGGCTGTGCCATCTTCGTACGTGAAGCAGTCAGTTCATCATAACGGTACGAATAGGCTTCCATTCCGGCAAGCACATTGAAGTGATGATCACCGATGGTTTTATCATACGACGCGATGTTGTTCCATGTCCATGAAAAAGTACGTGAGTTCAAGCGGCTGGAACCACCTCCGTTTTCCAGAGCCGGACCGATTTTCGGATTCGTATAATCCAGCGTATTATAGTTGATCAAGTCGAAGTTGAAACTTGTCTTGAATTTCAGCCCTTCGATGATCGTAGCTTCGAGATAAGTACGACCGGAAAATTCATCTTTCATCCGTTCCGATTTATCCAAAGGCAAGGTAGCCGGCAAGTTCCAGTTAGCCATAGAACCGGAAGGACGGTATGAACCGAAATCGTAGATACGATCCCCATTGTCATCCAGCTTGTAGCTGCCGTCCGTATTCATTTCATAAATAGGATAAAATCCGGGCATAGTACGTCCTGCCGTAATCACGTTGCTTGTTTTGGAATCCGAAGAAACCGGATAATTCTGCATGGAATGGGCAAAACTCAGGTTGATGCTTCCTTTCAGCCAGGAAGTCATTTCACTGGTCACGTTCGAACGAAGGTTGAAACGTTGGTAGCCGGATTCGAGTGCAATACCTTTATCGTTCAGGTAGCCGGCAGAAAAGAAGTATTGATTAGCCTTTCCACCACCGGAAACACTCAGATTCAGTTCGGTACGAAGTGCTTGCTGCTCCATCGCGTCACTCCAGTCGGAGTTCCATAACGGACGAGCACCTGCTGCCAGCTTTCCGTCTGTCCCCACAGGTTGCGGATATTGTGTGCCGTAAGGATTCGGACCGCCTCCCATCAATTTTGTAACCAAGTCTTTAGAAGCCTGCGTAGCTGCGGTGGCAGGGGTATAATCAGAGCTCTTGGCATACTGGTTGCGAAGCGCTTCCCAGTAAAGTTCGAAATACTGATTGGTATTGACACGGTCATAATCGCGTACCGCACGACTGGAACCACCCAGTGTAGCTTTCACCTTGACAGTAGCTTTCGAGTCCTGCTGTCCTTGTTTCGTAGTAATGATAATCACACCGTTTGCACCACGCGAACCGTACAGAGCAGCAGATGCAGCATCTTTCAGTACAGTCATGGAAGCGATGTCATCAGGATTGATCGAGTTGACGCTGCCATCAAAAGGTACGCCATCAACCACATACAACGGGGCACTGGAGGCATTGATCGAACCGATACCACGAATACGGATTTCGGCATCCGTACCGGGCTGACCGCTGGAAGCACTGGCTTGCACACCGGATACCGTACCTTCAAGTACACGAGATACGCTGGAAGTCTGTAACTTCTCGATCTCTCCCGCCTTCATAGTCGAGGCAGCTCCGGTAAAACTATATTTCTTGGCAGTAGCATAAGCTACAACCATCACTTCTTCCAGTTCTTTGCTCTCCGATTCCATTGTGACATTGATCACATTCCGGTTGTTCACCGCTTGTTCCACTGTCCGCAATCCTACAAAGCGGAACACGATAGTCCCATTGGCAGGGGCTTCAATTGAATAGTTTCCATCGATATCGGTAATGGTGCCGGAAGAGGCCCCTTTCACTTGTACGGAAACACCGGGTAAAGGCTCTCCTTCAGAAGTCACAGTACCCGTTACGCGTTTCTCTTGTTGTGCTTCTGCATACACTACATTGCCGGCAGAAAGCAATAGAAACGCCACTAATAAACGTAAATAGATTCTCATAATTTTGTGGCTTAGGATTTATTTGCTTGTTCTAACTAACAGAATACATATCTCATTTGTTTAGGAAACGAAACATTTTTTTAGACGATTATTAGTATAAATCAACGAAAGGTAGTACATTCGTGAAACGAACAGCATCAATCATAACAACGAAAAATCACAGGATGAAGCAAATGGTTCTATCTCTTTTTCTGTTTCTGTCACTCTCCTTACAGGCCCAGGCTGAAAGGAGAGATACCCTTATGAGCGATAGTCTGCAAACTGATTCTGTGATACCGGCCAAACCAAGCGCTTTTAAGAGAGCGATCAGGAAGTTCATGAATTTCAGTGACTTCGACACCCTTTACATCAGTCCCAACCGGTATAATTACGCATTGATGACTACCCATTTCAGCAACTTTGAATATTATTCCGTTACCAGCAATCTGCCCCAACCGCAGAAGCTGAGTTTCTCTCCCAATCCGCATAACAAGATAGGATTGTACTTCGGCTGGCGATGGATCTTCCTGGGATGGTCTGTAGACGTGGACGACATTTACCGGAAGACCAACCGAAGGAACAAGGGAACAGAGTTCGATTTAAGTCTATACAGTTCCAAACTGGGAGTGGACATCTTCTACCGTCGCACGGGTAACAACTATAAGATTCATAAGATCAACGGTTTCCCGGAAGATGTCCCCGCCAATTACTCCGAAAAGTTCAATGGAATAAAAGTAGATATCAAGGGATTGAACCTATACTATATCTTCAACAACCGCAAATTCTCCTACCCTGCCGCTTTCAGCCAGTCAACCAATCAGCGCAGGAATGCAGGTTCGTTTATCGCAGGCTTTTCCATTTCAAAACATAATCTTGAGTTCGACTATGCAGAACTTCCGGCTTTCATACTGGAAGCGATGAATCCTGCCATGAAAGTCAACAATATAAAATACACCAATGCCAATATCAGTTTCGGTTATGCCTATAACTGGGTATTTGCCCGCAACTGTCTGGCATGCCTGTCTCTCACTCCCGCCATAGCCTACAAAGCCTCCGATGTAGATGCAGAAACCCATGAAGGGAAGACATGGTACGGCAATTTTAACCTAGACTTTCTGATCCGTGCGGGAGTTGTCTATAATAACGGAAAATATTTCGTCGGCACTTCATTTGTCGGAAAGAACTATAATTACCACCGGAATAATTTTTCACTGGACAACGGGTTCGGAACGCTTCAGATATATGTCGGATTCAATTTCAATTTACGCAAGGAATATAGAAGAAAGAATACAAGATAAAGGGTGTATATAAACGATGCAAGGTAAGGGTGTATATTTGCAGTATATTATTGTATCGCTTGCTTATCCAAAGAATCTTTGTACATTTGCCCCGTTCTTAACTTCAAAAAACAAGAACCTGATGAAGAAACAACGCCACATACAGACCACACGTTCCCTTCTTTCCCGCTTCCGCTACTGGGGCAGGAAGAACTATGCCGCCTTTGCGAGTATGGGACGTGAATTTCAGATCGGTCATCTGCATACCAATGTGGTAGATGTGGCTCTTCGCAAGCAGAATGCAAAAGTAACTATCCCTTATCATACATTTATGACACTTCAAGAAATCAAAGACCAAGTACTGGCAGGCTTCGACATATCGTCCGCCCAAGCCACTTGGCTGGCCAACATGGCCGACAGCGAGGCGCTTTATGCCGCCGCGCATGAGATTACCGTCACCTGTGCTTCGCACGAGTTCGATATGTGTTCCATCATCAACGCCAAGTCCGGCCGGTGTCCGGAGAACTGCAAATGGTGCGCACAATCCTCTCACTACAAGACTCAAGCCAAGATTTACGATCTCCTGCCCGCTGAAGAATGTCTCCGACAGGCAAAATACAACGAAAGTCAAGACGTCAACCGTTTCTCCCTTGTCACCAGCGGACGAAAACCTTCTCCCAAACAGATCAGTCAACTTTGCGATGCGGCCCGCCTTATGCGGAAACATTCGTCCATCCAACTTTGTGCATCCCTTGGATTACTCAACGAAGAAGAACTCCGCGCCTTGCACACAGCCGGAATCACCCGCTATCACTGCAACCTCGAAACAGCTCCTTCCTATTTCCCCACACTCTGCTCCACACATACACAAGAGCAGAAGCTGGCCACTCTCGACGCCGCCCGCCGGGTAGGAATGGATATCTGCTGCGGTGGCATCATTGGCATGGGAGAAACAATGGAACAACGTATTGAATTTGCTTTCACTTTGGCGGAATTGAATGTACAGTCCATCCCCATCAACCTGCTAAGTCCGATCCCCGGAACTCCACTGGAAAATGAAAAGGCATTGAGCGAAGAAGAAATCCTGCGAACCATCGCCCTGTTCCGCTTCATCAATCCTAACGCTTTCCTGCGTTTCGCAGGAGGACGTTCGCAGCTCACTCCCGAAGCCATGCGCAAAGCCTTGTTTGTCGGCATCAATTCCGCCATCGTGGGTGATTTGCTGACCACACTCGGTTCCAAGGTTTCCGACGACAAGAAGATGATTCTAGAAGAAGGTTACCACTTCGCCGACTCCCAGTTTGACCGCGAGCATTTGTGGCATCCTTATACTTCTACTACCGATCCATTGCCTGTCTACAAAGTAAAGCGGGCGGACGGAGCAACGATCACACTCGAAGACGGGCGGACACTCATCGAGGGAATGTCGTCCTGGTGGTGTGCTGTGCACGGATACAATCATCCGGTATTGAATCAGGCGGCAAAAGACCAGTTAGACAAGATGTCCCATGTCATGTTCGGAGGACTGACTCATGATCCGGCCATCGAGTTAGGCAAACTGCTGTTGCCCTTGGTTCCCCCATCCATGCAAAAGATATTTTATGCGGATTCCGGTTCGGTGGCGGTAGAAGTTGCCTTGAAGATGGCCGTGCAATATTGGTATGCAGCCGGAAAGCCCGACAAAAACAATTTCGTAACCATCCGTTCCGGTTATCACGGTGACACTTGGAATGCCATGTCCGTATGCGATCCCGTTACCGGGATGCACAGTCTTTTCGGTTCATCGCTTCCTGTCCGATATTTCGTTCCGGCCCCCTCTTCGCGATTTGACGGAGAATGGAATCCGGACGAGATCATCCCCCTGCGGGAAACGATAGAGAAACACTCCAAAGAACTGGCGGCGCTCATCCTCGAACCCATTGTTCAGGGAGCAGGCGGTATGTGGTTTTATCACCCGCAGTATCTGCGTGAAGCGGAAAAACTCTGCAAAGAACACGATATCCTCCTGATCTTCGACGAAATAGCCACAGGATTCGGACGCACCGGCAAACTCTTTGCCTGGGAACATGCCGGAGTGGAACCGGACATCATGTGCATCGGAAAGGCACTGACCGGAGGATACATGACACTGTCTGCAGTATTGGCAAGCAATCAGATAGCAGATACTATCTCCAATCATGCCCCAAAGGCTTTTATGCACGGTCCTACCTTTATGGGGAATCCGCTCGCGTGTGCGGTGGCGTGTGCTTCTGTCCGGTTGCTGCTCGACTCCGGCTGGGCAGAGAATGTGAAACGAATCGAAGCTCAGTTAAAAGAAGAACTGGCTCCCGCCCGCAAGTTTCCGCAAGTAGCGGATGTACGGATATTAGGAGCCATAGGAGTCATCCAGACAGAACGTTCGGTGAGCATGGCATATATGCAACGCCGCTTCGTAGAAGAAGGTATCTGGGTACGTCCGTTCGGAAAACTGGTCTACCTGATGCCCCCGTTCATCATCTCTCCGGAGCAATTAAGTAAACTGACTTCCGGAGTACTTAAAATAGTCAGAGAGATGTAACTTAACTATCTTCTCAAAAAATGAATAGATTATGATTTTAGACTCTATCAATCAAGAACTTCTGACTTTAAAAGAGAAGAAGAATTACCGTTCTCTCCCACAGTTGATTCATAATGGAAGAGACGTGACAGTAGACGGACGACGGATGCTGAACTTATCATCCAATGATTATCTGGGGTTAGCCAATGAGGTGTCTTTAAGAGAAGCGTTCTTAAAGACCATCACTCCGGAAACCTTTCTGCCCACTTCCTCTTCCTCCCGCCTGCTGACAGGCAACTTCACTGCCTATCAGGAACTGGAACAGCAACTGGCCACTATGTTCGGAGCAGAAAGCGCCCTTCTGTTCAATAGCGGATACCACGCCAACACAGGGATACTTCCTGCCGTCAGTGATGCCCGTACATTGATCCTTGCGGACAAACTCGTACATGCCAGCCTGATAGACGGAATCAGATTATCATCTGCCAAATGTATCCGGTACCGGCACAATGACTTAGCCCAGCTCCGGCGTCTTCTTGAAGAAAACCACGGTATGTATGAGAAGATAATCATCGTTACCGAGAGTATCTTCAGCATGGACGGAGACGAAGCCGACCTGCAAGCGCTGGTACGATTGAAACACGATTACGCTAACCTTCTTCTCTATGTAGACGAAGCCCACGCTTTCGGAGCACGGGGCGAGAAAGGCTTAGGATGTGCCGAAGAACAAAACTGCATCAACGACATCGACTTTCTGGTAGGAACTTTCGGGAAGGCGGCAGCATCCGCTGGCGCATATATCATCTGCCGACAGACCATCCGGGAATATCTGATCAATAAGATGCGTACCTTTATCTTCACAACGGCCCTTCCTCCTGTCAATATCCAGTGGACCGCATGGGTACTGAAACACTTCGCTGATTTCCGGAGCAAAAGGGAGCATCTGCTGCAAATCAGCAGGAAACTGAAAGAAGCACTGACCGAGAAAGGATATAACTGTCCTTCCGTCAGCCACATCGTGCCGATGGTGGTCGGAGCAAGCGAAGATACCATCAGGAAGGCAGAAGAATTGCAACGCAAGGGATTCTATGCCCTGCCGGTACGCCCGCCTACAGTACCCGAAGGGACTTCCCGTATCCGCTTCTCATTGACAGCGGACATCACAGAAAAAGAAATCGATACACTTATAGAAATCATTAACGGATGAAGCAGACTTTTATTATCAGGAACAATGGAAAGCACCTTCTACTATTCTTCGCAGGATGGGGAATGGACGAAACGCCTTTCCGACATATCCATCCGGCGGAATGTGACTGGATGATTTGTTACGATTATCGTTCGCTGGAATTCGATACGACTTTAATACAGGCATATTCCAAGATTTCGCTGATCGCATGGTCAATGGGAGTCTGGGCGGCTTCGCAGGTAATGAAGCAATATCCCTCCCTGCCTGTTTCCCAAAGTACCGCCATCAACGGAACACTTTATCCGATACACGAAACGAAAGGAATTACGCCATCCGTTTTTGAAGGCACCCTGCAAGGACTGAACGCACAAACCCTACTGAAATTTCAGCGAAGAATGTGTGGTTCTGCTGCTGATTACAAGGCTTTTCAGACAATAGCTCCCAAACGTCCGGTTGAAGAACTGAAAGAAGAGCTTGCCGCCATCCGGCAGCAATACTTGTCATCCCTCCCTTCGGAGTTTGTCTGGCAAACAGCCATCATCGGAGATAACGATCGGATTTTCCTTCCGGACCATCAAGAGCAGGCATGGAGAAACAAGGCAGTCTCCCTCCTGCACGTCGAAGCTGCCCATTATCAGCAGGAGCTTTTTAATGAGGTAATCATGAACATTAAATAATCATTGATCAATGAATAAGACAATTATTGCAGAACGTTTCTCAAAAGCCATCTCCACCTATCCCCGTGAAGCAAATGTACAACGGCAGATAGCAAATAAAATGATCCGCCTGCTCCAGAAACATATTCCCTCTCCCTGTCCGAAAGTGATTGAGTTCGGATGCGGAACGGGCATTTACTCCCGAATGTTGCTCCGCACCCTTCGTCCGGAAGAGTTGCTTCTGAATGACTTATGTCCGGAGATGAGGTATTGCTGCGAAGATTTATTAAGAGAGAAACAAGTCTCTTTTCTTTCCGGAGATGCGGAGACGATTTCTTTTCCGGATAAAAGTACGTTGATTACTTCCTGTTCCGCTTTGCAATGGTTCGACTCGCCGGAGGAGTTCTTCAAAAGGTGTAATACATTGCTTCACAGTCAGGGATACTTTGCTTTCAGTACTTTTGGGAAAAAGAATATGAAAGAGATACGTGAGCTTACCGGAAAGGGACTACCCTATCGTTCAAGGGAAGAGCTTGAAGCAGCCCTGTCTCTTCACTTTGATATACTGTACTCAGAAGAAGAGCTGATCCCCCTTTCTTTCGAAGATCCGATGAAAGTGCTGTATCATCTGAAGCAGACGGGGGTGAATGGTTTGTCAGCGCAATCATCCCTCTATCCGAAGCATGAGAAACAGACTTGGACCCGTCGTGATTTGCAGCATTTTTGCGAACGTTACACACAAGAATTTACACAGGGCACTTCAGTGTCCCTGACATATCACCCTATTTATATCATAGCAAAAAAGAAAAAAGTATGAAACAGAATGTATATTTTGTAAGCGGTATCGATACCGATGCCGGCAAAAGTTACGCGACCGGCTACCTGGCACGCGAATGGAATAAAAACGGCAAAAGAACCATTACGCAGAAGTTTATCCAAACAGGAAATGTGGGGCATTCCGAAGATATAGACCTGCATCGGCGCATTATGGAAATCCCTTTCACCCGGGAAGATCAGGAAGGGCTGACCATGCCGGAGATCTTTTCTTATCCCGCCTCCCCCCATCTGGCTTCCCGACTGGATCATCGTCCCATTGATTTCGACAAGATCAAGCATGCTACCGAAGTATTAAGCGAACGGTATGACTGTGTTCTGCTTGAAGGCGCGGGCGGTCTGATGGTTCCTCTGACTACGGAGCTCCTGACAATTGAATATATCGCACAGGAGAAATATCCGCTTATCTTCGTGACTTCCGGAAAGCTAGGCAGCATCAATCATACTCTTCTGAGTCTTGAAGCCATACAGAAACGGGACATTGTGCTGGATACAGTACTTTATAATCTCTATCCGACGGTAGAGGATAAAACAATTCAAGATGATACGATGGAGTTTATACGAGCTTGGCTCGAAAAGTACTTTCCGGAAACAAAGTTCTTATTAGTTCCCGAAATAGGAAAGTGAGTATAATATAATCACTTGTAGTTACTACCCGCAACACTTCCCCAACGCCTCTTCCAATGCTGCTTTTGAAACCGGCTTCGTGACAAAGTCATTGCAGCCGGCTTCCAAAGCCTGCTCCTTGTCCGCTTCGAAAGCATAGGCAGTCAGCGCAATGACAGGAATCTCCTTCGAATAGGAACGAATGATGCGGGTAGCCTCCAGTCCACCCATACGAGGCATCTTGATATCCATCAGAATCAAATCCGGCTGGAACTGTTTATACATTTCCACCGCCTCAAAGCCATCTTTCGCCCATAGCAGAGTGTAATCTTTGCCAATCATATTCTTGATCAGTACAAAGTTGCTGTCCACATCTTCAGCTACCAGAATCTTCTTGATCTTCTGCATCCTCTTGATGGTGTGGCTGATGTATTTCGTTTCCGAAGCCTCGGAAAATGCAATACGGTCATCTGAGCTTTCTTTATAAGGTATCGTAAAGTAGAAAGTCGATCCTTTGCCTATTTCCGAAGTGACTCCGATCTCCCCTCCTATCTTTTCTATGATCATCCGGCAGATGGCAAGTCCGAGACCTGTCCCCTGCGCAAATGAGTTCAATTTGACAAAACGGTCGAAAATATGTCCCACCTTATCGGGAGCTATTCCGATACCTGTATCCTTCACATAAAAACGGATACATTGATTATTGACTTTAAAGCCAAAGCGGATTTCACCGGAAAGCGTGAATTTACCGGCATTGGTGAGGAAGTTAGTGATAACCTGCGCAATGCGGTTCCGGTCTTCTTCAATAATCAGGTCTTCGTCTTGATTATCCAGAATAAGGGTAACCCCTTCCTGCACACGATCCTTATGAATCTGATAGATATTCCGACATATTTCACCCAGGTTCATCGGCTGTCTGACGTATTCCAATGTACCGGCTTCTATCTTAGACAAATCCAAGATGTCATTAATCAGCTGCAACAGGATCTCTGAGTTCTGATTGATAATGCTCGAATAGAGTTTTTCTTCTTCAAGGGTTTCGGCAGAAGGCAACAAATTGGAGAAACCGACAATCGCATTCAGCGGTGTCCGGATTTCATGGCTCATATTTGCAAGAAAGGCGGTTTTTAATCTGTCGGATTGCTCTGCCTTGATGCGTGCCTTAATCAGTTCCTGCTCGATATTCTGAAAGTTAGTGATATCCCAGGAGATACCGATCAGAAGCGGTTCGCGCCCTTCCATCGGGACAAGCGCTTTCAGTGTCTGCACAATACGGGTCTCGCCGGTGGCCGCCACGTAGGTCTCCTGCATATCGATCCGTTCATGCGTCCGGATCAATTCCAAATCATCCCTGCGGAACCTTTCGGCATCTGCACGCTCCGGAAAGATCTCAAAGTCTGTTCGGCCGATTGCCCGAGAGGCAGGAATCTTGGAATGTTCGGCAAATGCCTTGTTCCAATACAGATATCTGAAATCGTCCTCGGGATCTTTCACATACAGATAGACAGGGATATTATTCAGAATACCGTCCAGCAGGAGATTCAATTCACGAAGTTCATCCCGCTTCTTTATTACATCGGTAATGTCCTGCGTAAAAAACCAGATAAGCTCCGTATCATCCTCCTGTGTAAGGTAGGTAGAGACTTGGTGTACTCTGTTTTTCTCCTCACCTTTGCGCACATACGCTGCACGGTATGAAAAGCTGCCGCCATTATCGCGTATATCTTTCAGTTTGGCTTCCCATAACTCCGGCGTGCGCATAGAGACGGGCAGGTCGTATATTTTCTGGGTACCCATCTGCTGGGTGACACCATACTCTTCCATAAATTGCTTGTTGGCATATACCAGCGTTCCGTCACTGGAAACGGCAAGAATGCTGTCACTGACTTTGTCGAGTACGCTTTTAAATATCTCCAGCTGTTGCTGGGTGGCCACTCTCTCCGTGATGTCACGACACATAATCAGAACGTATTCTTCATCCAACGGAAAAATCCGGTTCTCGTAGTAATGGTGAGAGCCATTGAAATCCATGTCGTGATGCGCTGCCGAAACAGTCCGCGTGGCGATCACTTTCTGCATATTGGCATGGATGTTCTGATAGGCTTCGGGAGGCACCATCTGGCGCATGTGCATTCCTTCAAAATCTTTGTTGGATATCCCGACATGATTGGTTTCTTCATTGGATACGACTTCAATTCCCACTTCGTCGTGGTTGAACACAGTCAGCATATCCGGTAAGGAATTTAATATTTTAACGGCATACCTTTCCTGAAAGCTGGTGGAGCTTTCTTCGGGTTGTTTATTCTGTTCCAGAGATCGAAGTTGTCGCTTCAGTTGCTCATTTTCTTTTCTAAGCAACTCCAATTCCTCTTTCAGTGCTTCTTTTGTTTGTTCGTTGTTCATAAGACATCCGGATATAAATACGTACTTATCTGCCAAAAGTAAAGAAAACTTTTGAGATAAGTACGTAAAACACCTTTATTTTTTTTGAGAATCATTCAATCACCATAATCCGGTCGTTCAAACCGACCTTCATACCGGCTTCGACAAAGACTTCTTTCACTACTCCATCGGTGACAGAACGAATCTCGTTTTCCATTTTCATGGCCACCAATACGCAAAGCGGGTCTCCACGCTTGACTTCGTCTCCCTTCTTCACATATATTTTCAGGATCACCCCCGGCATCGGAGCCTGTACCACCTGACGCCCTACGGCTTCCGTACCGGCACGGGCATTATGTATCTTTTCCATCTCTCCCTGTAGCTCTATCTGATAAAGCTCACCCTTATTCATAATGGTATAAGAATTATTGGAAGAAGGGGAAATCTGCACTCCATGCGAGTGATGATCAATGATGATCGAATGAATGGAGTCGCCTCCCATATTGTAATCGACCTCATATACCTTGCCATTGACTGCAATCTTCTTGATTGGCCCATCTTCCAGAATTTCCACCTTATATTCACTATCCGGCATATCCTGAAGTTTGGCATAATATTTAGCCAGTGTTGTACCCATAAGCTATTTCTTTAGTTTTTAGTTTAATAATTATTGGCTGTCATTTGCAACTTACCGTAATATTTCCAGAGCGACTCTCCCACTACCGGAAGCGTCGTTGCACGCGAGGCGGCCTCCTTCTCCCGTTCGTAATGCCTTACTGCGGCAGCTATGACGGCCACCGTCGGATCAGTATTCTGCCGGCGTTTCAAATCTTCCTTATCGAAGCGTGTATCAATAAAAGTAGTATCATACTTTCCTTCCAGAAATGCCGCATTCTTCAATACACGCTGATGGAAAGGAATCGTCGTCTTGATACCCAAAATCTTATATTCGCGCAACGCACGCGCCATATTCGAAATAGCCGATTCGCGGGTACGTCCCCAGCAACAGAGTTTTGCAATCATCGGATCATAATGCAGCGAAACTTCAAATCCGGCATAAGCCGCACTATCCAGACGCAGGTTACGTCCTTCGGGAGCCTCACGAACCGTAATCACGCCGGGAGAAGGCATAAAGTTATTTTCCGGATCCTCCGCATAAATACGGCATTCAATAGCAGCTCCGCTAAACTTTATATCATCCTGTTTATAAGGCAGAGGATTGCCCGCAGCCACGGTTATCATATCACGTACCAGATCGACACCGGTGCATTCTTCCGTCACCGGATGTTCCACCTGCAAACGGGTATTCATTTCAAGGAAGTAGAAATTCTGATCCTTATCCATCATAAATTCCAGGGTTCCGGCACTATAATAACCGATTCTCTTACAGGCTTCCACAGCAACCTTCAGCATTTTCTTCCGGGTATCTTCCTTTACAAAGGGAGACGGAGATTCCTCAATCACCTTCTGATTCCGTCGTTGGATAGAACATTCACGCTCTCCCAGATGAACGACATTACCATATTTATCCCCCATAATCTGTACCTCAATATGATGCGGGTTTTCTATATATTTTTCGATATAGACAGCGTCATTACCAAACGAAGTCCCGGCTTCAGATTGAGACAGACGGAGAGCCGCCTCCACTTCCTCTTCCGAATATAGACCTTTGGCTGAAGCATCGGCCACCTCCGGCAAGTGCTTTCAGCATGATAGGATAACCGACTTCCTTAGCCACCTTTTTCACTTCCTCGATTCCCTGCACAGGCGCTTCCGTTCCGGGCACAATAGGAAGTCCTGCTTCACGCATAATTTTACGGGCTTCCGTCTTGATTCCCATTTTAGCTATAATGTCGGCACCCGGACCAATAAAAATCACTCCTTCTTCTTCGCAACGACGAGCAAAATCCGCATTTTCCGACAAGAATCCGTATCCCGGATGAATGGCGGCTCCGGTCTTTTTGGCAATGGACAATATAAGTTCCGGCTTCAGATAGGAAGTATCTTCGGGTGATTCGGAGATACAATAGGCTTCTTCGGCATAACGGACGTGCAAAGCTCCCCGATCTACATGGGTATATACAGCTACCGTTGAAATATTCATCACCCGGCACGTACGAAAGATGCGCATGGCTATTTCACCACGATTAGCTACTAATATTTTCTTTATCATAATCTTTTTCTTTTTAATGAATACTCTCCATTCTCAACTCTCCACTTCTTAAAGCGGAATATTCGAATGCTTCCGGGGTGGATTGGACTGCCGCTTGTTGGCAAGCATCTCGAAGCTGCGAATCAGGCGCAAACGGGTCATTGCCGGATCAATCACTTCATCTACATATCCCAGTTCTGCCGCACGGTATGGATTCGCGAACTTTTCCCGATAGTCGTCCTGAAGTTCTTTCCGCTTCTCTGCGGGAGCCTGCGACTTTTCTATTTCTTTCTTGAAAAGGATGTTTACTGCTCCGTCCGGTCCCATTACTGCAATCTCGGCAGTGGGATAAGCCAGGTTCACATCACCACGGATATGTTTGGAACTCATGACGTCATAAGCTCCTCCGTATGCCTTACGGGTGATAACCGTAACTTTCGGAACGGTAGCCTCACAATAAGCATACAGCAACTTCGCCCCGTTACGAATAATACCGCCGTATTCCTGATCTATTCCCGGAAGGAATCCCGGCACATCCACCAATGTCAGCAAAGGTATATTGAAAGCGTCGCAGAAACGGACGAAACGGGCAGCCTTGACAGATGCATTAATATCCAAAGTCCCTGCCAGTACCAACGGCTGGTTAGCAACGACTCCCACCGTCTTTCCGTTCAGACGGATATAACCGGTAACAATATTCGCCGCAAATTCCGCCTGAAGTTCGAAGAAACTGTTATCGTCAGCCACGGCCTCAATCATTTCCTTGATATCATAAGGTTGGTTCGGATTCGTAGGAACCAAATTAGAAAGTTCCGGAGTCAGGCGAGTGGGCGAATCGCTCGTTGCTACAAACGGAGGTTCCTCCATATTATTTCCCGGCAGATAAGAAATCAGTTCGCGGATATAGTTGATACATTCAATATCATTTTCTGCGGAAAGATGAGCCACGCCGGATTTGGTCATGTGCACGCCTACTCCACCCAGATCTTCCTTGCTCACCTCCTCCTGTGTCACACTTTTCACGACATCAGGGCCGGTAATAAACATATAGCCGGAATTTTTTACCATGAGAATAAAGTCAGTCAGTGCAGGTGAATAAACAGCTCCCCCGGCACAAGGTCCCATAATCGCACTTATCTGCGGAATCACTCCCGACGCCATAGAGTTGCGCAGGAATATTTCGGCATATCCTGCCAGAGAACGGACACCTTCCTGAATACGCGCACCTCCCGAATCATTCAGTCCGATGATAGGTGCCCCCATTTGCATCGCCATATCCATCACCTTGCAGATTTTCTTGGCATGTGTTTCTGAAAGAGCTCCTCCGAACACGGTAAAATCCTGTGCAAAGACATAAACCAGGCGCTTGCCGATCATGCCATAACCGGTGACAACTCCGTCTCCTGCAAACTTCTGCTTCTCCATACCGAAATCGGTACAACGGTGAGTAACCAACTTGTCCAGTTCGATAAACGAACCTTTTTCCAAAAGTAATTCGATACGTTCGCGGGCGGTGAGTTTGCCCACGGAATGTTGTTTTTCAATGCGTGCGTCGCCGCCGCCTTTTTCTGCTTTCCTGTTCAGTTCTTCCAGGTTCTTGATAAGCTCTTTCATAGGCTCTATTTAATTTAAAATTGTATGTGTGTAAAAATAAGCAGTAATAAATAGAATCATTGTCATATTGATTACACAAAGGTATTTTATATAATGAACGCACGACATCCCGAAAATGTTAGCATTTATGCCTTTAAACATCTTTATTTATTCTTCAAGGCATCATTTTTTTTGCAGACGGAGACAACAAACACCCGTTCTTTACTGTTTATCGCGTATCATTTTTAATAAAATCTAGACCCTAACAAAATGAGAACAATTAAATTTTTACTAGCAGCCGGTTTCCTGCTCATGTCCGGTACAAGCATTTATGCGCAAGTACAACGGAACGAAGCCTATCTACCTAAATTCGCTATCAAGACCAATGCCCTCTATTGGGCAACCTCCACGCCCAACCTCGGCTTCGAAGTGGGACTGGCAAAGAAACTCACCCTCGACATATCGGGTAATTACAACCCGTGGAAATTCGGAGATGACCGCCAGATTAAACATTGGCTTGTT
>ENA-OPCS01000702-OPCS01000702.1-human-gut-metagenome-genome-assembly--contig:-NODE-702-length-24224-cov-2.855269_pt1 | contig 24224 bp, 13 predicted proteins | sample MGYA00241256_ERZ501492 | MGnify/ENA primary metagenome ERZ501492 (study PRJEB25962, sample SAMEA2042512) | human gut metagenome | biome: human gut; feature: human-associated habitat; material: faeces... | reverse complement strand
CGTGTGGACGTCGGTTGCGGGTGAGATTGACTGCTCATCGGAACGAATCAGGGAATTTACTACACCCGCCATGACAAGCTCAATGATCTGGATATGTTTTCTTCCCTCAAATTGATAGAGGGCACTCAGGGGCAGGTATGGTCCTTCCGTAAAATAGACGGACGGTTGTTTTGCGCACATACTAACGGACTGCTGGAAATTCTTCCCGATCTCCATATCCGTCACCCGTATCGCATCAATACAGGAGTCTTCCGCACCCTGGAGGCATCCATCAATGGAAAACAAATACAGATTATCATTACCTACGATGAACTCCTGATATTAAACAGAACTACCGGAGAGCTAAATTCCATGCGCCAGATCTCCGACCCGATATATAATGCCGAAGTAGATCATTTAGGAAACATCTGGCTGGAAACCAGCAGTCGCGGTGTCTACAAATGCCGTCTGAATGACGAACAGAGCGCCTTCCGATACTATACGTATTACGGTCATGAGAAGGACAGCTCACTTCCTGCCCGCCTGCAATTATTCAAATCGGGCGGACGCATCTTATTCTTAGGCAATGATCAATTTTATATCTATGATGAGGTCAACGACAACTTGCAACTTGAGCAGCATCTGAACCGCTGTTTCGAAACGATACACGATCTGAAACGTATCGTGCCCATCGACAGTGAAGAAAGCTGGGCCATCACCGGCTCATCTGTCTACCGTTTCTTCTACGACGGATACATTGCCCGCATCCGCGAAGCATATAAGGTGGAAGCTGACAATCTTTCACTCATCACTGCTTATGAGAATATTTCCGTTCTCAATGACTCCCTCTCACTTATTTGCCTGGATGCAGGTTTTATCCTTCATGACTCTCATCGCAGCAAACGGCAAACTGTGGAACTTTCCGCCCCTAACCTGGAATTCATTCATGCCGGAAAAGAACTGAATGCAGGTTTCATGGACCTCAACAAAACCGTTCATATCCCCCATAAAGACAATACGGTAACTGTCGGCTTCTCTGTCAATGCTGCCTTTGCCGGAAATCTTTTCGTTCAATACCAACTGGAAGAAATGGACAGTACCTGGAGTGCCCCAAAGCGACTGAACAGCATTTCCTACGCCCGCTTGCCGCAAGGCAAATACACACTTCGCCTGCGTACCACGGACGGACTGAACAATTACTCACCGGATACTCTTCTGGAATTCGACGTACTTCCTCCCTGGTACAATACTGTCTGGTGGTATCTTACCTGTTGCTTACTCATTATCACCGCTCTGTTCGGCACCTTCTACCTGATGAAACGACGTCTGCAAACCAAACACTTGCGTAGAATGAAATCTCAGGAAGCTACACGCCTGCGCTTGATGAACGAGCAACTGCAAAATGAAATCGAGGAAAAAGATGCCGAGATCTTTACCCAGACCTCTTTCATCATCCACAAGAACGAACTCATCCTGAAACTGAAAGAGATGATAGATGAGATTTGTTCCCGTAATACGCAGAAAGCCTTATTACCTCTTTATCAGAAAATAAATACGTTGCTTGCCAATAACCTCGATACGGAAGATGACTGGAAAATGTTCCTTATCAAGTTCGAACAGAAGCACCGCAACTTCTTCAAACGGTTGAAAGAGGCGCATCCGCAGCTAACCAACAATGACTTGCGCCTCTGTGCCTGCCTCAAGCTGAATATGGAAACTAAGGATATTGCCTCATTAATGAACCTTTCGGTTCGTGCAGTAGAGAATAACCGGTACCGATTGCGAAAGAAGCTTGACCTGAAACCTACACAGAACCTGAATGAGTACTTTTTGAATATAGATTAATAAAAACGAAATCTATTCCTCTAATCATGTAACACCATGAAAAGTATCTGTAACATCCTACTAACCGGTTAAAAAAAACATCGTCTATCTTTGCCAACAGATGTAAACCTCTTAAAAAGATAGAAACATGAAAAACTGGAAAACACGTTTATGGGTATTGATTGTTCTGCTGAACATGGGTATGGGCATTTCCACATTTGCACAGAAAATTCCCTTAGTCTACACTGTGGAAAATACGGGAATAAAGAATCCTGTACCCGTGTTGCCGGGTATCGATGAACTGCCGGTGGTAAAAACACTGACCGATCCCTTCCAATGGTCCGATGGCAGTGGCCGTTCAACCAACTTCAAGGACTGGAGCCGACGGCGTGCAGAGATAGCCCGTGAAATAGAACACTACGAAATCGGCGAGAAACCCGTAGTATCGAAAAAAGACATTGCCGCGGATATCATGGATGATACCCTCAGAGTAAATGTAACAGTGAACGGACAGACGCTCACTCTGAAAGCAAAAATTACTTATCCGGCAGGTAAAGGCCCTTTCCCTGCTATCATTGGAATAGGCAGAGGTACGGGTAGTCTTCCTCCTGCCATCTTCACGAGTCGTAATATAGCACAAATCGCATTCAACTTCACACAAGTCATGTCGCACACACAAAAGCGCGGCAACGAGCCTATCAACAAACTTTATCCTGACCGCACGGACATGGGAGCCTATTGCGCCTGGTCCTGGGGAGTGAGCCGTATCATTGACGGATTGGAAATCGTAGGTAAAAAGAGCAAGATAGATACCAAACGACTGGCCATATCCGGTTGTTCCTTCGCCGGGAAAATGGCTCTTTTTGCCGGAGCATTCGATGAGCGTATTGCACTGACCATTGCTCAGGAACCGGGTGGTGGCGGTGCGGCAGCATGGCGTGTTTCCGAAACACTGGGTGAAGTGGAAACTTTGGGAAGGACCAGTCATGCCTGGTTTAAGGAAAGTATGTTCCAGTATAAAGAAGATAATGTATCGAAATTGCCGTATGACCACCACGAACTGTGTGCCATGATAGCACCGCGTGCACTGCTGGTACTCGGAAACCCGGACTATGTATGGCTGGCAGATGAATCGGGTTATGTCTCCTGCCGTGCTGCCCGTAAAGTATGGGAAACCTTCGGCATTGCCGACAGAATGGGCTTCTCCATCGTAGGCGGACATGGGCACTGCCAACTGCCCGAGAGTCAGTATCCTGAAGTAGAAGCATTTGTCGATAAGTTCCTGCTTGGAAAGAAAGACACGAATACAGAAGTAACCATTGCGCCACTTTACGAAAAGGTGGACTATGAGCGCTGGTTATTCCACTAAAACTCTTTATCTTTGGGGGTATAACACTTACTAATACCCCCAAAGAATCATGAAAAGAATTTTATTTGCTATCTGTGTGATAGCGTTGTCTCTCCTTTCCTACGGACAAGGCAGTAACGAACGAGCCTTCACTTTCGCATGGCTCAGTGATGTGCACCTCAATTCTTTCGCCTATGCCGAAGACGACCTGCGGCAATCCATTGAAGACATCAATGCCAATCCTGAAGTTGCTTTCACCATCCTCAGCGGCGATGTCACTGAATTCGGTGATACCAAGGAGTTTTATCTGCTGCAGGACATTCTGAAGAACTTCCGGAAACCCTACTTTCTCATCCCCGGCAACCATGATGTAAACTGGAGTGAAAACGGATGCACTATGTTCGACAAGATTTTCCAGGCCTCACATTTCTGTTACGACTGGCAGGAAGTACGTTTCATCGGCTGTGGCGCCGGACCAAGTCTGCGTATGGGACCACCTCACATTCCCCGCGAAGAAATTCTGTGGCTCGATTCTATCGTTCGCGCCACTCCGGCAGAACAACCCATTATTTTCATCAATCACTTCCCTATCGATCAGGATCTGAGTAACTGGTACGAAGTTGTCGACATCCTTAAAACGCGCAATATCCAGGCAATACTCGGCGGACACCTGCACGTGAACCGTGCTTATGATGCCGAAGGTATTCCCGCCGTAATCGGCCGTTCGTCCCTGCGCAGGAAAGATCCGATAGGCGGATATAATCTGGTCACACATCGCGGCAATACATTAGAATTCCACGAACGCATCATCAAAGCAGAAACCCGACCTGCATGGAATACGATTCATCTGGCATCTTTGCAGGAGAAGAAGGATACCACTTACTATCGTCCGGATTTCGCCATCAATGCTGCTTATCCTTCGGTACGCGAAACCTGGAAATTGAAGGATGTGACCGATATCGCTTCGCAGGGAAGCATAGACGGTAACCTGTACGTTTACACTAATACAGCCGGTGTTGTCCATGCCCTTAATGCCAAGAACGGCAAAACCCAGTGGACCTATACCACCGGAAACAAGATATTTTCAGCCCCATTTATCACTCCAAAACTTGTCATAGTCTCTTCCTGTGATGGTTCCATCTATGCCCTTGACAGGAAACAGGGCACAGTGCGATGGAAATACAATACTGATTACCCCATTGTAGCGTGCCCTGTCGTAATCGAAGGTACAGTCTACATCGGCAGCAGCAACGGCAAATTCTACTCTTTAAAGCTGGCGGACGGAACACTGAACTGGACTTGTGATGGCTTGCAAGGCTACATTGAATCACGCCCGGCTGTGGATAAGGAGCGCGTATATATAGGCACCTGGGGAGCGATGTTCTATGCCATCGACCGCAGGAGTGGGAAGAAAATATGGGAGTTCGACACCAAACGAGGCAGATATTTCTCACCGGGTGCCTGCTGGCCGGTAGTGCTGCCGTATACGCGGCAAGGAGAGACGAATGAGCAAGTCATAGTTCTCAGTTCCGACTATTTTGTCCGCTCATTCCATCCCGGGACGGGAGAAATCCTTTGGGCTTCCGATGAAGCGAAAGGACGCGAGTCCCTCGGCTTCTCACCGGATGGAAAAACAATGTATGTGAAAGGAATCAAGAACAACATCACCGCTGCAGATATATCTCACGGCACCTATACCAGTCTTTGGAATACATCAATGCCCTACGAAACTAACTTCATCCCCACCCGTATGGAAACAACCGAGCAACTGGTGTTCATTCCTACTGAATTTGGTGTTCTCCATGCCGTGCGGACAGACGGAAGCGGCATTGCCTGGTCACATAAAATCTCCCATTCGGCAATAACTTCACTAAAGAATGCTGGAAAAGGGAAAATCATTGCCATGACAATGGATGGTACAGTGACTTGTCTGGAATATCCCTTATAGAAAACAATCATCCGCAGACCCCACGAATAACGCAGATTTCTTTAATCGTAAATCTGCGTTATCCGCGCCATCTGCGGATGAAAAATAATTCAGAAAAGTACGGGCAGATTATTCTCCACCGCCACCACCTTCACCACCACTACTCTTCACATCATCATTACTGATGGTACGTGCGGCTTTCTTGACACTGGCTCTCAATTCACCAATGCGATAGCTAACACTTACACCAAAACGCTGACGAGTATATTTATTCCAGCTATCCTGTATAAAGCCTACACCTTCTATACTTGAAGTCGGATGCTGATATTTCTTAAAGAAGTTACTAGCAAATGCCGACAAGGTCAGACGTTTCTTCAAGAATGATTTGTTTACACTCAATCCATAGTCAAAGAAACTGCTGCCTTTCCCCTGCAACATGATCCAAGGTGTCTGACCATAAATATTCAGACTGATGCGCCAATCATGAGGCAAAGACTGCTGAGCACCGCCATAAGCAAACAGATTCCAACCGTCATTCTTCAGTCCATTGGCACCTTCCAAATAAGTATAGTTACCATAAAGATTTGCATAGATACGTGTATTGGAAGTTGCATTCCAGTTGATATAACCGCTCAGGCTGGCATTCCTGCTCTTACCAATATTCTGATAGGTAGAATAAAGCACTTCCTTACCGGTAGGATTCTGCAGACCGAAAATTTCTGTATCCTTCACCTGTTCTGTCACTCGTTCAATACTGTTATTGGTAAAGCTATAACGCGCTGAAAGGTTGATGTTAAACTTCTGCGTGAAATTGCTGTAGCTCAAGTTAAATGAATGACTCTTCTCACTATCCAAATGAGAGTTACCCTGATTTATATTTGTCGGATTACTATCGTCCAGATAAGGATTCAAATACCAGATCCCCGGACGGTAAATACGCATATTATAACCAAAACGAAGATTAGACATATCTGTCAGCTTATAGCCAATACTTGCAGAAGGAACTAAATCATCAAAGTTCTTATCAAAGTTATCTCCCTTACCCAACAGATATTTCACCTCCTGCTTCGTATGCTCATAACGCACACCAAGTCTTCCGGAAATCTTCTTCACTTTCAGCCCATATCCAAGGTATGCAGCCAAAATGTCATTCTGGTGTTTATAATGCGAACTGTGATCATTGTCAAACTCATAATCAGCTTGAGTTGCTGACGCTTGTTCATAACGGTCATCTTCCGAAGAATTATCACGGAGAATATATTTCGCACCGGCTTCAAGAGTATGTATCTTGCCGATAGGCGTCGTATAATCAGCCTGGAAAGTATGTTCAGTAGTATTTTGGGATCCATCATTATGCTGATTTTTCATACGTTTCATAAAATCCTGCCAATCCGGAGCTACATCCTCCATATCATAATCATAAGTGGAGTATGAATCCGAACTTTCCGGTCTGGTATTGATTTTATAAGAGAAGGTCAACATACGATCTTTTACATGAAACATACGTTGGTAGTCAATGCCACCATCGATAGAATACCAGGAACTTTTGCTTCTATTGTTCGATACATATTGATACAGATCATCACCGGTACCGGGCATCGTTGCAAAAGTATTACTCAGTCCATTGCTGTTATTTCCGCCACCCCAAAGTCCGAACGACATGGTTATCAAACGCAAAGTATCAATCTCATAACTGGCTTCCATGCTGCCGGACTGAAAGTTACCATGTCCTTTGCTGTCACCACTATAATCCAAATCAGAAGAGCCATCGGTTATGTCGCCTACTGTACGGCGGGTACCACCGGAATAGCTGCGCGGACGATCATTGTAATTATAATTGTAACGGGCACTCACCGTCAGCTTACCGCTCTTAATCGTACCGAACAGACCGCCGCCGGCCCCCATGTTACTAACGTTTCCACTAAATGTAGCTGTATAACCTTCCAATCCGCTACCTACGGTAACAATATTCAGGATACCGCCCACACCCTCAGCGTCGTACTTAGGGCCGGGATTAGTAATCACCTCGATATGTTTGATGGAATTGGCGGGCATACTTTTCAGCACTTCCGTCGGATTATTGCTCATCATATTGTTAGGTTTACCGTTCACATACACCTTAAAGCTACTGCTACCGTTCACCTTAATATTATCTTCGCCGTCTACAGTTACCAAAGGCACTTTGCGAAGCATTTCCAATACAGAGTTTGACTTTGAATCAGGATCATCCTGCACATTATATTCTATCTTGTCGATGTCTGCCTTTACCAGTGGTTTTTGGGCTACTACCTCTACTTGACCAAGTTCATTGGAAGCATCTGTAATATACAGTGTTCCAAAATCGACAACCTTTTCTCCCGCCTTCACAGTGAAATCCTTCACAATAGTATTTCTACCAATAGAAGAAATAGTCATCACAAAATTACCCGTTCCGGGAACTTTCTCCTGAAATTTACCTTTCATGTCCGTTACCAGCATTTTCAATGCATGGGCAGGTGCTTCTTTTTTCACGATTTTGATTGTGGCATAAGGTTCTCCCTCTTGAGTCAAAGAATCCAGTAAGACTCCTTTAATCTGAAATGGAGGTGCCGCATTCTGTGCCGCTACCAATGAGGATATTACCAACATAATGAGCAGCAAAGGGCATTTAATTTTCATTTCTGTTTTTGTTTGTTTGATGAATATTTAGTTGACTGTTTTTGTATTAGACGTAACTTGTACCTATTTTGTCACAATGAAAGTGGCAAAAGTAGGCTGTTTTTCTTGAACTACGAGTTTTTCGGAGTTAAAAAAGCACAAAGAGAAAGGATTAAAGAGAACATTTGTAAACGTTCTCGCAGGACTTATAACAAATAGAAAAAAAGCAGCATGCAAACGTTAACCGCGATCACACATCCAAAACCACGCAGCACCCACCGGCGCAACGGACTCTTCCCGCCTGCAAAGAACAACGCATAGCACATATTCACGGCAATATTGCTCACGATAGCCTGCATACAACAAGCTGTCACCACCACAACGGCAATGCCCGAACCTTGCAGTAAGTTCAGAATAAATGGAGTGATATCACTCAACCCGGCAATGAACGACAAGACATTCAATCCACCCGTACCGGTATAAATCAAAGTATAATGTGTCACGATGGTGAATATCACAAACAGAACGGCAAAAATCAATGCAACTTTAAATTCCAACGGGTTACTGCTATCTTCTTCTTCAGCTTCTTCGCCCGTCACCGGAATCGGCTTACGCTTCCGATGCAGATACCAGGCCACGCCCGCCGTAACGAAGGACATAATAAGCAGGTATGGATAAATTTCCGCAAGAATCGCCTTACTGAATATTCCTATTAGTATAAGGAAACGAAGAAACATCATACTCACTGCCAACAACATTGCTGCGGCATATTCCGGCGCCTCCTGCGCAGGTGCCTTGCGACTCTTACGTGCCAGAACAGAAATAGTTGCCGTACTGCTATACAAACCACCTATAATACCGGATACCAGAATACCGGACTCATGAAATACATATCGCCTCAACAGATAAGACAGATAAGAGATACCGGATACAACTACCGTAGCCAACCAAACGGTATAAGGAGTCAAATTAATGTCGGGTATCAGATTTTCATTCGGCAACATCGGTAAGATAATGCCACTGATAGCGAGGAACTTGGCAAGAGTAATCATCTCGTCATTCTTCATGCGCTGTGCGAGTTCTGTAAAAGTATGCTTCAATTCGGTAAAGAGCAATACCGTCACAACCACCATCACGTAAAACCAGGAGGGTTGTGTGGCTACAATAGGAGCAATACAATAAGTGATGAGTGCGATAATAATGGTAGTAACCCCGAATACATGGAACTGAGATTGTTTAACGTAATAGTTCAATCCCAACAGCAGTCCCAATATAGCGCCACCGCCCATAAACAAGCGGTAATCCACCGGATCAAGAATATAAAGCAGATACCCCAAAATACCTATAAAAGTGAACGTGCGGTCCGTACCGAACAACGTTGTCTCCCCTTCACGCTTCAAACTGATTTTCCGCTGTGAAAGTCCTATTAATAAAGAAAACAAAGTCACCAATACAAAGGTCACCAGTTCTCTAGGCAGGTATTCATAAAGTTTCTCCATTTCGTCCTCTGAATATACTTGATCAGCAACCATTTGCAAGGAGTTAACTTCCTGTCAACAAGAAGTTAACCCCTTGTTGACAAACTCTTAACTTCTTGTCGACAAGGTATTAAGGCCTTACCAAACAGTGTATGGATGCTTCATCAGTTGCGAGTTATAGTAACGGACGTCGCCTGTTACTTCCTGCCCTATGAAGTCCGGCTTTTCGAAAGCCTCGTCTTCCGAAGCCAATTCCACTTCAGCAACTACCAAACCTTCATTTTCACCGTAGAACTCATCCACCTCAAACGTATGCCGTCCGCTGTGCACCAGATAACGGGTTTTATCAATAACACCCGGTTCACAAAGTTTCATCAGTTCCTCCGCTTCATTCAATGGAATCTCTTTTTCCCACTCATATCGGCTGAGTCCCAAGGCATCGGAAGCACCTTTTATCGTAAGATATCCCTTTCCGTCACGGATACGCACCCGCACGGTCCGGCCTCTTGCACTACTGATATAACCTTGTACAATACGGCTTTGTTCATACGCCCTAGATTTGTACTCCCCCGTCACGAGGAATTTCCGTTCTATTTCTTGCGACATCTATTCGTTATTTCCCCAAGAATGAGTATCCTATCAGCATCACCAACACCAGTATCAATGCAGATACGCCAATAATCAACAACACTTTCTTAGCTTGTTCTTCTTCTTTTTGGCTATGCATAGCCTTTTTCTTACTCTTTCCCATAATGTGTTCTTAGTATTAAAGTTCAACTGATAACAAAGTAACATGAAATTCGGGAAGATTCCAAAAGAAAAGAGAAAATTTATTTGTAACAAGCTAATATCCGAACCATACCCGAACCGTATCTGAGCCGTACTTGCTCCGTACATTCTTCGGTTAGAGGTACCTCTGAGCGAAGAATGTACGGAGTTGGTACGGAGCAAGTGCGGTTCGGGTATGGCAGAGAGGTATCTTGAACTACCTATAGGTGGTTTCCGACGCTCTATGCAAAGATGAAGCCGGGCTGCATTTTAATGAGAATTATGAGCCTACAGAAGAGAGGGGGAATATTTTAGGACTTAGAGGAGTTATCCTTTAACTCCTACTATAAATAATGTAGGCTAATACAGAAATCCAAACAGCCAAAGAGGAATTCTGTTCCCTGTTCCATATTCTATCCCGTCTATGATCAGATAACTGTTCGGCACATCCTTTATTTGCTCAAACGTCTTGTTCTTTCCTCCCACTTCAAAAGTATAAACATCATCTATCCAAAAATCTCCCTGCCCGGAAAAAGCTATCTGATGATTTTGTTTCAACTGATTGGCAAAGAATGTTTCACGAATATTTCCTATATCCGCAGAGGAAGAAAGAGCATACATCAAGTTCGTATTGTCCAAATAAACTTTTTCCGGATACTCTCTGAAAGACAATCCCTGAAGCGTGTAAAAGACACACCTGCGGGACAAATCGGCCACCGAAAAGTCAATCTGCAACAAAGAAGAACCGGTAAACACCACTCGAAGTCCAAGATAGGAATCATTAGATATTTTTCAATTCTTGTATCCAGTTATTATATGGGTAACGATGCACTTCACGTTGCAACATCAGGGTTGTTTTTCCTACACCACAAGCACCTTTTACACAAATCATTCGCGAAATCCAGTCTATCGCATCATGTAGTTAACAGACGTACGTCAAACTAACCGCATTCACCAAACGGGTTGAATTCTGCTATTTCCATGCAAAAGCAATTATTGAGTTAAGAACAAAGATAAGAAAAGAAAAAATGGGTGCCACTTTCATTCACCAAGTGACACCCATTCTCTTTATATAGAAATAAATTTTAATCCTCTTGCCCCGCAAATTCCATCAGATACGCCTTAATGAAGCCATCTATCTTACCATCCATCACTCCATTGACATCCGAAGTCTGGAAGTTAGTACGGTGGTCTTTTACACGGCGGTCATCGAATACATAGCTTCGTATCTGCGAACCCCATTCGATTTTCTTCTTCCCGGCTTCCACCTTGGCTTGTTCGGCCATGCGGTGCTGAAGTTCCTTATCATACAGAATGGAACGTAACTGGCGCATTGCATTCTCGCGATTCTTGGGTTGGTCACGGGTTTCCGTATTTTCAATCAGGATTTCCTCTTCCTCGCCCGTATACGGGTCTTTGAACTGATAACGCAGACGAACTCCGGATTCCACCTTGTTCACATTCTGCCCACCGGCACCACTGGAACGGAAAGTATCCCAGGAGATATTAGCAACATTGATGTTTACCTCAATGGTATCATCAACCAGCGGAGTTACAAAAACAGAAGCAAAAGAAGTCATACGCTTGCCTTGCGCATTGTAAGGAGATACACGCACCAGACGATGCACACCGTTCTCCCCTTTCAGATAGCCATAGGCATAATCACCTGAAATCTCGATAGTACAGGTTTTGATACCGGCTTCATCACCTTCCTGCAAGTTAGAAATGACAGCCTTGTAGCCATTGGTTTCGGCATAGCGCAAATACATACGCATCAGCATGCTTGCCCAGTCCTGACTTTCCGTGCCACCTGCACCGGAGTTGATTTTCAACACACAATCCATCTGGTCGGCTTCATCACGAAGCATATTTTTCAGTTCAAGTTCATCAATGGCAACAGAGGCTTTGGCATAAGCTTCATCTATCTCTTCCTCGGTTACAAGTTCATCCTTGTAGAAGTCAAAGGCCAGTTGCAATTCATCCGATAATGTCTTTACTTCATTATAACCGGCTATCCACTGTTGCAAACCTTTCACCTTCTTCATCTGTGCCTCAGCCGTCTTCTGGTCATCCCAGAAACCCGGAGCCTGTGTGCGCAACTGTTCTTCTTCTACCTGGATCTTCTTTCCTTCGATGTCCAGATAGCGGTAGAGTGCCTCGGTGCGCTCTTTAATGCTTTTCAGTTGTTCTATAGTAATCATAAGTTCTATTTACGATTGAAATTAGTCTCTAATTATGAAAATACTTTCATTTTGAGTGCAAAGGTATGAAAAAAACGCATATTTTTGCAGTTATCAATCTAATAAGTCAGCTTATGAACAAACTATTCCGACAAATTGGTTTAACGTTTATCCTACTGGTAGCGATAAGCTTAGGTAGTTGTACTTCGAAGTACAGCTACGAAACAGTGCCCAACGATCCGCTGAAAGCGCGCATCTACACTCTGGACAACGGTTTGAAAGTCTACATGACTGTAAACAAGGAAACGCCGCGCATACAGACGTACATTGCAGTACGTGTAGGTGGTAAAAACGACCCCGCAGAAACTACCGGATTGGCTCATTATTTCGAGCACCTGATGTTTAAAGGGACCACAAACTTCGGTACTCAGAACTATGAAATTGAAAAGCCTTTGCTTGACCAGATCGAAGAACAATTCGAAATTTATCGCAAGACTACGGACAGCCTTGAACGTAAAGCTATTTATGCAAAAATCGATAGCATCTCCTACGAAGCATCCAAATATGCCATCCCCAACGAATATGACAAACTGATGGCTGCCATCGGTGCCAACGGAACAAATGCCTACACCAGTTTCGACGTTACTTGCTACACGGAAGACATCCCCAGCAATCAGATTGACAACTGGGCAAAAATTCAGGCAGAACGTTTTGAGAATTGCGTGATCCGCGGTTTCCACACTGAGTTGGAAACGGTTTACGAAGAAAAGAACATGTCGCTGACCCGCGACCCACGCAAAGTTTACGAAGCAGTGCTTTCTTCTCTTTTCCCACACCATCCGTATGGAACACAAACCGTACTTGGCACCCAGGAAGACCTGAAAAATCCTTCAATCACCAACATCAAAGAATATTATAAGAAATGGTACGTACCCAACAACATGGCTATCTGCCTTTCCGGTGATTTCGATCCCGATCAGATGATTGCAACCATTGATAAATATTTTGGTGGTTTGAAACCGAATACTGATCTGCCGAAACTGGATCTGCCGAAAGAGACCCCGATTACAGCACCTGTTGTTCGTGAAGTACTCGGTCCGGATGCCGAAAGCGTTGCTCTTGCATGGCGCTTCCCCGGAGCAGCCGACAAAGATGTGGAAACGCTACAAGTGGTTTCCCAGATACTCTACAACGGACAAGCCGGCCTGTTCGACCTTGACCTAACACAACAACAGAAGACGTTAAGTTCTTATTGCTATCCTATGACCATGAGCGATTACAGCGCGCTGTTGATGCAGGGACGCCCTAAACAAGGGCAGACTCTGGACGAAGTGAAAGACCTCATGCTGGGTGAACTGAAGAAACTCCGCGACGGCGACTTCGATGAAAAGATGCTGGAAGCCAATATCAACAACTTCAAACTGTATCAGATGCAGCAGTTGGAAAACAATGACGCGCGTGCCGACATGTTTGTACAGTCATTCGTAAACGGCAGTGACTGGGCAGACGAAGTTACCGCCCTCAACCGCATGTCCAAACTGACCAAGAATGATATCGTAACCTTTGCCAATAAATATCTGAAAGATGATAACTATGCCGTTATCTACAAAAGACAAGGTAAAGACCCGAATGAAAAGAAGATGCCGAAACCCGAAATCACTCCTATTGTGATGAATCGTGACACTGCCAGTACCTTCCTGAAAGAAATACAGGCAAGCGTAGTGACTCCTATCGAACCGGTATTCCTGGACTATTCCAAAGATCTTACCCAACTGAAAGCAAAATCGGATATTCCTGTACTTTACAAACAGAATACAACGAATGATATTTTCCAGTTGATTTACCTCTTTGATATGGGTAACAACAATGACAAGGCACTCGGTACCGCTGCCCAATATCTGGAATACCTCGGTACTGCCGACATGACTCCGGAAGAGGTTAAGAGCGAATTCTATCGTCTTGCGTGCTCATTCTTTGTATCTCCGGGTAGCAAACGTACTTATGTCGTACTCTCCGGCCTCAACGAAAATATGCCTGCTGCCATGGCTCTCTTCGAAAAACTGTTGGCAAATGCCCAGGTAAATAAAGAGGCTTATGCAAATATGGCTAACGATATTCTGAAATCCCGCAAGGACGCTAAGCTGAATCAGATGCAAAACTTCTCGCGCCTGGTGTCTTATGCCACTTATGGTCCGAAATCTCCGGCAACCAATCTGCTGACCGAAGCTGAGCTGACTTCTATGGATCCGCAACAGCTTGTGGACCGTATCAAACAGCTGAGCAGCTTCAAGCACCGTATTCTTTACTATGGACCAAGCAACCAGGATGACCTGCTTGCCATCATTAATAAAGAGCATCAGGCACCGGAGGCTTTGAAAGAAATTCCTGAAGGAAATAACTTTGAAGCACTATTGACGCCGGAAACGAAAATTTTCATTGCTCCGTATGATGCTAAACAAATCTATATGTCGCAAATCTCCAACAAGGGAGAGAAATTTGATCCTGCTGCTGAATCCGGTCGTCAACTGTATAACGAATATTTCGGTGGCGGCATGAATTCCATCGTATTCCAGGAAATGCGCGAAAGCCGCGGTTTGGCTTACTCGGCATGGGCCGGTATGTTGAAGCCAAGTTATCTGACGGATCCTTATACTCTCCGCACCCAGATTGCTACGCAGAATGACAAGATGATAGATGCCATCAATACATTCAATGACATCATCAACAATATGCCTGAATCAGAAGCAGCCTTCAAACTGGCTAAAGACGGCATGATTGCCCGCATGCGTACCGACCGCACCATCAAGATGGATGTTATCTGGGATTATATCAGCGCTCAATATCTGGGACAGAATGTAGACAGCCGTATCAAGCTGTACAACGATGTGCAGAACATGACGTTACAGGACGTTATCGACTACCAGAATAAATGGATCAAGGGACGCACATACACATACTGTATCCTTGGTGACAAAAAAGAGCTGGATATAAATGCTTTGAAAAAAGTAGGTCCGGTGATTGAACTGAAACAAGAAGATATCTTCGGATACTAATATATCCGAGCTGTAAAAAAGAAAAGGGTTGCATCGTCATGCAATCCTTTTCTTTTTTTATAATTTCTGCCGGTCTTCTTCTATAAATACTCTTTATTACACAAAAAGTCCACCCTCCCCGCACTGTGATTACGTACATTTGCCCCGTATTCTAATTTGTATCACATATCTAAAAGAGTATAAGACAGACCATGAAACGTTTATTCATCTTTATTATGGGAGTAATGATGGCTGTGGTAGCCACGTCCCGCACGTTCGACATGAAAAAATTGGGGGCTGATGCCAAAGGCATCAAGCCATGTACGAAACTGATTAACCAGACTATTGAAAAAGCAGCTTCGGAAGGCGGTGGAACCATCTATTTTCCTGCCGGTACTTATCTGACTGCTACTATCCACATGAAAAGTAACATTACATTGCATCTGGAATCAGGTGCCATTGTGCGCTTTTCAGACAGATTCGAGGATTATCTGCCTTTTGTAACCGCGCGCTGGGAAGGAACCGTTATGCAAACCTTATCCCCACTGATTTACGCACATTCGGCAGATAATCTGACCATTACCGGGCGCGGAACGCTGGATGGGAACGGGCTGAAATGGTGGTTATGGGAATTTGAGACACGTAAGGTGATAAAGGAAAACGGTGGTAAGCTACCTTCTCTGGATAAGTTACAGCAAATGTGGGTGGATGCCAATAAGGACCTGGAAATATCCGATTACTATAAGCCTTCGCTGGAACGTAAAATGTTCCGTCCGGCTTTTATTCAGTTCTACGAATGTACGAATATCCTCATTGAAAATGTGAAGATCATCAACTCTCCTTTCTGGACTGTCAATCCGGCCTTCTGTGATAACGTTACAATACATGGAGTAACTATCAATAACCCGTCAAGCAATCCCAAAGGACCGAATACGGACGGTATCAATCCGAGTTCCTGCCGGAATGTACGCATCTCCGACTGTTTTATCAGTGTTGGAGACGATTGTATTACCATCAAGTCCGGACGTGATGCCGACGGACGTAAATATGGGAAAGCATGCGAGAACATCACAATCACCAATTGTATCATGCTTTCCGGTCACGGTGGAGTGGTCATCGGCAGCGAAATGTCGGGTGGTGTAAAAAGGATAGCTATATCCAATTGTGTGTTTGATGGAACGAATGCCGGTATCAGGTTAAAAGCATCCCGCGGACGCGGTGGTGTAGTAGAAGATATACGGGTAGACAATATCGTAATGAAGAATATACAAGGAGATGCCTTTATTTTCGATTTATTTTATGACCGTTTATCGAAAGTAGAACCGGTAAGCGAACGTACTCCTATTTTCCGGAATATCCATTTAAGTAATGTTACGGGGAATGATATCAAGCGGATAGGCTATATAAAAGGTATTGAGGAAATGCCTATATCGGAACTGTCTTTCTCTAACATGAATATAGTGGCCGGAAAAGGATTTCAGGCGGAAACAGCCACCGATATCCGTTTTAACAACGTAAGTTTCACCGTAGAAGAAGGACCTTCACTCAACATCCGACAATGCAAGGATATATTCCTGAATGACGTGCGGACAAAGCAACCGATAGCCGGTCAGCCGGTGGTGAATATTGAAAAAGATGTGGAGAAAGTGACGGTTATCCATTGCGATTCGACACTGGTGGCAAGAAACTAAAAACAAAGCTAAGGGAACCTATACTTATACGCCCCTCTGGCAGAAAACCGACATTTTCTGTCAAGAGCAGATTTACATAAGATTAACAGACGGGAGGCACAAACCTCCCGTTTTTGCTTTCAGAGCAGACGGTCTGTTTACCTCAAACGCATGATCCGTTTACCCAAAACACATGATTCGTTTGCCCCGGATGCATCATCCGTTTGCCTCAGGTGCATCATCCGTTTCGCAGGAGTGAATAACTGGAATGCCACACTTCAACAGACTAAAGCCCAGCCATTTCATCTGTTGAAGTGTGGCATTCGGGTTACTAAGGTGTGGTATTCGGGAAGCAGACATGTGGCATTTCAAAAGACAAGCCATAGGGATAAAAAGAGAACGGAGAAACAATGCCTCTCCGTTCGCGCTAATTTAAAATTGAATCTTAAATAGATTTACGAATACAAATATACGACATCAGAAAGGCGATGTCAAGTATTCGGGATTTTTTTTCACTTTCCGACAACTATTTTATAGCAACCGTCGTACGCTGCAAATCTTCCTCTTTAGAGCTTCCTCCTACCATGATATCATAGCTACCCGGACAAACTCTTACTGTATTGGATTGATCGTCCCACCACTCCAATTCTTTATCTTTCAGATCGAACTCCACATTGACGGTCTTTCCAGCCGGGATGTGCACGCGCTTGAAAGCACGCAGGGTTTTAACCGGCCCTTCCGCATCTCCTTGTTTTCTAAGATAAACCTGCACCACTTCTTCTCCGTTACGCTTGCCCGTATTTGTAACGGGTACAGTAAGTTTCAAAGACTGTCCGGCTGTAAGTTCATTCTTGTCAAGTACGGTTTTACCATAGCCGAAGGTGGTATAACTAAGACCATAACCGAATGGGAACAAAGGTACATCCTGCATATATCTGTAAGTTCTTCCGGTCATGTTATAATCCTCAAAATCGGGCAACTGAGACACATTGCGATAGAAAGTAACCGGTAATTTCCCCGCCGGATTATAATCACCGAACAATACCTCGGCAACAGCCGTACCACCTTGCTGACCGGGATACCATGCCTGCAAGACAGCTTCGCACTTCTGGGTCTCAGGCTCCAGACCGACAGGCGATCCTGAACAGTTAACCAGAATAATCTTCTTACCTGCACGATGCAGGGCATCAATCAGTTCACGCTGAACAGCGGGTAATTCAATATCCGTACGATCTCCCTTCTTGAAGCCGGGAAGATTTACTCCCATCTCCTCTCCTTCAAGGCTGGGAGATATACCGCTCGCAAAAATAACGATATCTGCATCCTTTACACGCTCAACAGATTTCCTTATATCCACATCTTTCTTAAATCCAAGATCAAAGTTCAGCTGTGCATCACTTCTCAGATACTCAAAATCAAGTTCCAGATCATACGATTTACCCGCCTGCACCTTCATCGCATGAGTAGATTTTCTTGCACCGTGCTTGTTTGAGAAACTTTTCACTTCTTCTCCGTTCACACGAAGTCTTCCACTACCATAGCAATAAACCTCAAGAACGATTTCTCCTGATTCCTTAGGAGTAAATACGCTGTTATAAGTCGCGGAGAAATCCGTCAGATTCACTCCCGGAGCAAACACCGTAGCCCCCGAAGTACAAAAGCGGAAAGGAGTGGTTACCTGTGCAGTGGTTACCGGTTCGCCTTCACGTTTCAGGTTATTCCAGTAACGAGCCGTAAACCCGGGACCTTTGTCTGACTTACACTGGCTGAATGCACTCTGAATCAGAGTTCTTTCCACCCATGGGCAGCCTTGCTCATAGATCAGTTTATCATCAGCGCCAAGCAAATTCCGCACTCCATCAAGAATAGTGACGGTGTGAGGCGGCATTCCGTTATAATTTCCCCATTGCATCACTGAGTCATTCGCATTCGGACCCATAATGGCTACCGTCAGTCCGCCACGTTTCAGCGGCAGGAAGTGATCCTTATTCATCAACAATGTCATGGATTCACGGGCCATATTCAATGCCAAAGAGTCGTGAGCTGCAGAAGCTACCACGGAGAAAGGTATCTTGGTCCAGGATACTTTTTCCGGTTCATCCATTTCCCCCAAAGCAAAACGGGCTTTCATCAGTCGCTTGACAGACGTATCCACAGTCTCTTCAGAAATTAATCCTTTTTTTACGCTCTCTATCAAAGCCTTATAGCTGGAACCACATTCCAAGTCTGTTCCACTGATCACCGCAGCAGCAGAGGCTGACTCTGCATCGGGATGGGTGTGATGACCACGGTCGTTGTAGAAGTCAGCTATTGCACCGCAATCAGATACTACTATACCATCGAATCCCCATTCTCCACGCAATATCTGCATCAGCAGACGATCACTCCCACAGCAGGGATCACCTTCAAAACGGTTGTAAGCGCACATTACTTCTTCCACTTTCCCTTCTTTCACCAGTGCTTCGAAGGGTGGCAGATAAGTTTCATACAAATCACGTGGCTTTATATTCTCCGCATTAAAAGAGTGACGATTCCACTCCGGTCCCGAATGTACGGCAAAATGCTTGGCGCAGGCATGCAGTTTATCATATTTTCCATCGGCAGGTCCTTGCAAACCTTTTACCACCATCACGCCCATCCGACTTGTCAGATAAGGGTCTTCACCATAGGTCTCAATACCCCTGCCCCAGCGCGGATCACGATAGATATTCACTGTGGGAGTCCACATGGTCAAGCCCTGATAGCGTTCACGGCTATCCTGAGACGCGTAGTAGGTATTCTTCGCACGTGCCTCATCCGACACAGCATTGAACACTTCGTACACCATTTCCGGGTTAAAGGATGCTGCCATACCTATCGGCTGAGGAAATACTGTAGCCAAGCCTGCCCGGGCAACGCCATGCAGCGCCTCATTCCACCAGTTATACGGTTTAATACCCAATCGTTCCACAGAACGGGAGCCATCCATCATAAGATGCGCCTTCTCTTCCAGCGTAAGTTCCTTCACCAGAAGTTCCGCCCGCCTTTCAGGAGATAAAGAAGCATCCTTGTAGGATGGCTCTCCGCAACCTGCCAAAGCAAGGAAAGGCAGTAAATAAAAAAGTTTTCCTTTCATCATTGTCTATTCTATAATTTCACAAAATTAATATATCAAATGAAATAGTACGACAAAAACCGCAAGATTTTAAATCCGTTGGAGATGAAATCCTGCAGTTTTTTCAAAGCTCTATGTTAAATACCTATTATTGCTGTGGCAGTCCATAGCCATTTGTCACTTTTCCTTTGGATTGACTGATTGTCTCATAAGGAATAGGCCAGTAATAACACGGAACACTCTCTTCCGATGTAATGCCCGGAAGAATATTGCTCAGATATATATCAATATTGGCGGCAAGAGTGCTTCCCCACTCTGTCTTTACATATCCTTCCGCTTCTAATTCTGCCGCAGTCTCACTATCCGGAGCAATATATTCAAATAACCCTTTGATTGCGGTATTATGGTTGGTTCCATTTACAGACAATCCTAACTGAGCAAAATCCAATACACCACGCCATCCCGGGAAAAGTACAGGATCGTTTTCATCCGTACAGTCATAAGTCAGTTTGGCTCCTGCAACCTGCTTTGTCCAGATGTAAGCGGGTAAGATGTTGCCATTCTCAAATTCATGATAACCTTTAGTCTTCAGATTCTCAGCAAGGGTTGACATCTCATTACGTACTTCCATTGCTTTTTGTGAGAATTTACCACTCCGCACCAGGTCGTAACCGGTATGCCCTTCACCGAAAAGCTCAAACTTACGTTCCATCAGAATAGCTTCTTTCAGAGCTTCACCGGACAAACCGGAAATATTATGCAAATCATCACCAAAAGCTCTTTCACGAATCTGATTAACCAGGCCTATAGCTTCCGTATCTGCATCCAATCCTGCTTTCACTTCCGCTAACATCAAGATGACATCAGCTACACGCATAATCGGCATATTGAAACCCGCGCCCATCTGAGGACCGACAAAGTAAGGATTCTGGCGGCAAATATCCCATTTATTCAAGCAAATACCTCCATCAACCTTAGCACCTGCCTTAAAAGTAAATGCCAATTCATTACCTTTACCATCCAGTCCGGTAACCACCGCACTGACATCGCGACGTTTATCAGCGTTATCATAACCACCGTAATAGAAACTCGGCACCATACGTACACCGGCAAATACCTTATTCGGGGCAGTATTGCTACCACCGTTAGAACCACGACCGAAGTCATAGCAATACATGCGGCTTGTAGCCTGATTCTGTACACAACCTATTTCAAAGATGGCTTCAGGACTCATCTGAAGATCCATTCCATATTGAAAATGGCGTTGGAAAGGATTGTTTGCATAGCTACGCTCATCCGTAGTAACCAGTTTGGTGGTTCCTGCATTGGTTGAAAGCGCTTTCTGCAAATAGTCTTCAGCTATAGTGTAATAGTTCTTGTAATCGGAACGACGGGCATAAGCGCATTTACGTTTAGCATCCGTGCTGAGAGTTTCGAACTGTACACTTCCATAAAGTTCCGGCATATCGGTACGGACAGTTTGATAGCCTCCGGCATAAAGAGCCATTTTGCCAATCAGTCCATCAACAAATGTCCGCGTAATACGCTCACCGTTCAAACCGCCTTCACCTACTTTATACATATACGGTTCCGCCGCTTTCAATTTTTCAATCAGTGCATCATAAATATCAAAACGTGAAGTCAGCCCGTAATCATCTACATAATTATTCTCATAGCCATACGGTACATCACCACAATGTTTAATCAAGTCAAAGTAACATAATGCACGTAATGCTTCGGCTTCACCTTTCAGATGTGTCCAGTCAGAAGTTCTGCCTGCCGCTATATCATCCTGATAAGCTGTTTTGGCAGCAATCAGGTCAGCTGTCTTTCCGGCATAGGAGATCACATTGTACAAAGCATTGAAGCTACCTTTCATGTGGTCACAAGGAATCTGTTCGGGAACTAGCTTTGCATTGATATTATTGGAAGTATTATTCTCGGGGAAATATTCGATATCCGAACGGTAATGGTCATTCCAATCATATGCCCCATTACACGATTCACGATAAAGTGCATAAGCTCTTGACAAAGTCTTCAGAGTTTCTGCGGGACTGGAAGTTACAAACTCGTCATCTGTATTAGAAGGAGAAGAAGTTTCCAGAAAGTCACTGCACTGTGCAAACAGGACGCAACAGGCTGACGCAAATGCCATTTTTATATACTTATTCATAATTTCATCTTTTATTTAAATGATTAGAAGCTAAGATTTACACCCAGTACGAAGGAACGTGCACGCGGATAAGTACCCCAGTCCATACCTAATTGAGGATAGGTCTTTGTAGAAGTAGACGTACTTACCTCAGCATCGATTCCGGAATATCCTGTAATCGTAAAGACATTATAGATACTTCCGTAAACACGCAGATTACTGATACCCACCTTCTGAAGAATATTCTTCGGTAAAGTATACCCCAAAGTCAGTGTATTCAAACGCAGATAAGAGCCGTCTTCAATACCCAATGTAGACACATAGCCATTCTCACTGTATGCCAGTGGTAACTTAGCATTCGCATTGGCAGCATTCAGCTGTTCAGGAGTGGTCAATGCAACCAATTCGCCATTCACTACATCATAGATTTTATAGCAATCCTTTACTATAGAGAGCTTATTCTCGTAAACGGCACCTTCTTTATAACCATAAAGTGCTGCCAACTTATTTACATTATAAATTTCATTACCATAGCTCCAGTTAAAATACAAACCTAAATCAAAGTTCTTATAAGTAGCGTTAATATTAAAACCACCGGTATGGACAGGTGTCATATCACCGATAACGTCCACGTCATCATCATTGATAATACCGTCATCGTTCAGGTCTTTGAACTTTGCCATACCCGGGTAAGCTAACTGTCCTGCAGGGCGTTCGTTTATACCATTGTGCAAGTGATAGTTGGGGAATACAGCAGAAGAAACATCCGCAACTCCTTTCTTCAGGGTATACACCCCATTTTCATAAGTGAAATCGTCGGTAGTATAGAAGCCATCAGCAGTCAAGCCACGTACCAAGCCTACAGGGCGCCCTTCTTTCAAGACATAATCTGATTTCGGGAAAGTGGATGAAGTAGCCCATTCCGTACCATAAAGTCCGGTAACATTATCAGCCAGCTTATCCACTTTACCGCGATTGAAGTTAATATTAAAACCGGCCGTTACATTCCAGTCCCTCGTCTTCACAAGTACACATTGAAGAGCTATTTCAATACCTTTATTGCTGGTCTGGCCTACATTGGCATAGGTTGTAGTAAAACCCGTAATACCCGGTATGGCAGTTTTCATCAGCAAATCCTTGGTAGTATTCCAATAGGCATCAATCGTACCGGTCAGGCGGCTATTAAAGAAACCAAAATCAACACCGATGTTGCGGGTTATCGTAGTTTCCCACTTCAGATCCTTGTTCGCCATATCTGCACCAAGTGAATAAGAAGGCAGGAAGGCGCCATTCACGGCTCCCTGGTATCTCTTGTCACTAGTCGATTCCCAATTCTGTGACCACAGACTGGAATTTATACCATCGTTACCTACCTCACCGTAGGAAACACGGAGTTTAAGGTTATCCAGCCAGTTCACATCATTCAGGAATGCTTCTTCAGACATACGCCAGCCCAAAGCAGCTGCCGGGAAATATCCCCAACGATTACTGGGAGCAAATTTAGATGAACCATCCGCACGGAATGTAACCGTCAACAGATAGCGTTCCATAAGATTATAATTCAAGCGGCCAAAGAACGAAAGGATACGGCTCGGTGTGGAAATACTTGAAGAAAATTCTCCCACTCCCTTAGTACTGTCATATTGATTGATCATGGCAAATGCATTCTCTTTCGTAAAGTTTGCAGGAAAATAGGTTCCTGAGGCTTTCAGTCCGTCACCGCCCGAATTGGAAACTTCATGACCGGCCAGGATATTCAAGCGGTGTATCTTAGCAAAAGTAAAGTCATAGCTCAAGGTATTTGTCCAACGGAGTCCCCAGCTATTCTTTTTCTCCAGATTCGCATTACCTGCATATAGAACCTCACCGGTACTATCATCCAGATAGTTATTTATGATGGCTCCCGTCCATTCTTTATTCTGATTCCAGGTCTGGCTGAGAGACAGGTCAGTATGATAGGTCAATCCCTTCACAATCCCCCAGTTCAGCGAGAGAATACCACGCAATGACTGCTGGGCATTCGGCGCATACTTGTCATTGATACGGTTTACCGGATTATATCTGTCCCACTGGCTCTGTTTGGCATAGTTCTCGTAAGCATTCGGCCTCGTGCGTGTTTCTCTCCAAGTTATAAT
>ENA-OPCS01000688-OPCS01000688.1-human-gut-metagenome-genome-assembly--contig:-NODE-688-length-24547-cov-1.706721_pt1 | contig 24547 bp, 20 predicted proteins | sample MGYA00241256_ERZ501492 | MGnify/ENA primary metagenome ERZ501492 (study PRJEB25962, sample SAMEA2042512) | human gut metagenome | biome: human gut; feature: human-associated habitat; material: faeces... | reverse complement strand
TGTAGGGAAAGCCTCGAACAGGGCCGGCGTAGTCATATTGACCCGCTTGTCCGTGCACTGGGCCGACAGAATCACGGCCACCAGCAACTCATACGGCGAGCCGTACGCAAGCTCGCTCTCGGCGACGGGCATGTGCTCCTCGAACCACGCGATCACCCCCGCATAACGCTCCTTCAAAGTCATTGTCTTCCTGTTTTAAGCCGGAATCCTTCCGGCGGATTTCCTATAATTTGGTCAGTTTGGCGAATTTGGCCAGCAGGGTTTTCTCCCCGTATCCGGAAAATTCGACCACCAGCTTGTGATCCGACGCCAGGGTTTCGATGCGGCGGATGACCCCCGCGCCGAACTTCAGGTGCGACACCCGGTCGCCGACCGCATAATCGCCGCACGATACGGGCGCAGCTCCCTCGACCAGCGACGACTCGCCCTGACGGACACCCACGCTGCGCATCCCGGCCGTCGAACGGGTCGGCTGGACAACAACGGGACGCTGCGCCTCCGATTTTACCCCGGCGGACGAACCTCCGCCGAAACGCGCCCCGGCCTGCGACCCACCCGCCGCAGGCTTCTGCTGGTAGCGGTAGTCGAAACGGCGGCGCAGCTCGTCGAGCGCCGAGGAGCCCTCTCCCCGCCCGGCCGAGCGGCGGACGGGTTCCCGCTCCTCCTGCATCGCATCCGTTTCCAGGTAACGGCTGTCGATCTCGCGCAGAAAGCAGCTCGGACGCGAGAACTCCATATTGCCCCACTTGAAACGCATCTCGGCATAGGAGAGCGTAGCCAACTCCTTGGCCCGGGTCAGCGCCACGTAAAAGAGCCGCCGCTCCTCCTCGAAACCGTCGGGCGACTCCACGGCCCGCTGCGACGGGAAGAGGTTCTCTTCCAATCCGACGATATACACGAATTTGTATTCCAGCCCTTTGGCCGAATGTACGGTCATCAACGTCACCTTGTTGCGGTCCTGGGGATCATCCTTGTCCATATCGGTCATCAGCATCACCCCCTGCAGCCACTCCTCGATCGTAGCCCGCTCCTCTTGCTGACGTTCCCCGGCCCGGATCTCGGCCTCGCGCTGCTCGTTGAAGAGCTGCATCGAGTTGAGCAGCTCCTCGATATTGTCCAGCGCACTGGTCGCCTCAGGGGTGTTCTCGGCCCGGTAAGCGCCGATGATACCCGAACGGGTCGCAATTTCGAGTCCCAGGTCGTACAGCCCCTTTTCGGCCCGGGCCAACGACAGCCCCCGGACGAGGGCCACGAACTCGGCCACTTTGCGGACGATGGTCTTCTGCACGGGATCCGTCACCGGCTCGGCCGTCAGCGCATCCACCGCTTCCCACATCGACAGATTACGAGCTTTGGCCAGCAAAGCGATCCGCTCTACGGTCGTATCGCCGATACCCCGGGCAGGGTAATTGACGATCCGCTTGAAGGCCTCGTCGTCGCGGGGGTTGATAACCAGCCGGATATAGGCCAGCAGATCCTTGATCTCCTTGTGGTCGTAGAACGAATTGCCCTTGTAAATACGATAAGGTATTCCTTTGCGGCGCAGCGCGTCTTCGAGCGCCTGGGACTGGTTGTTGGTGCGGTACAGAATCGCTGCCTCGGCCCACTCATCGCCCGCAGCCCGCACCTTGTCGCGCAGGTCGCTGACCACCATTTCGGCCTCCTCGCGGTCGGTATAGGCTCGGAGCACGCGGATCTTTTCGCCCATATCCCCTTCCGAAAAGCACTTCTTCTCCATGCGTTTCGAATTGCGTTCGATCACCGAATTGGCCGCCTCGACGATCGTGCGCGTCGAGCGGTAATTCTGCTCCAGCTTGAAGATCATCGCGTTGGGGAAATCCTTCTTGAACGAAAGGATGTTCTCGATCTTGGCCCCCCGGAACGAATAGATCGACTGGGCGTCGTCGCCCACCACGCAGACCTTCGAATGGAGCTGCGACAGGCGCCGGATGATGACGTACTGGGCATAGTTGGTATCCTGGTACTCATCGACCAGGATGTATTTGAACTGCTCCTGGTAACGGGCCGTCACGTCGGGACAGTCCCGCAGCAGGATGTTGGTCTGCAACAGCAGGTCGTCGAAATCCATCGCCCCGTTCCGCTTGCAGCGGGCGCAATAGATGTTGTAGATGTTGCCGAACTCGGGAATCTGCATCCGCCGGTCTTCGGCTGCGGCACCCGCATTGGCCAGGTAAGCGCCCGGCGTCACCAGGCAGTTCTTGGCGTAGGAGATGCGCGAGGCGAGCATCGCAGGTTTATACTTGGTATCGTCCAGGTTCAACTCCTTGACGATGGTTTTCAGAAGGTTCTTGCAGTCCGACGGCTCGTAAATCGTAAAACTCTGAGGGAAGCCGATCCGTTCGGCGTTGTCGCGCAGAATGCGCGAAAAAACCGAGTGGAAGGTTCCCATGCGGATATAGCGGTGCCGTCCGTCCGGCAGCATCTGGGCGATGCGTTCGCGCATCTGCTCGGCGGCCTTGTTGGTGAAGGTGAGGGCGAGAATGTTGTACGGAGCCACCCCCTGCTCGATCATATAGGCGATGCGCGAAGTAAGAACGCGCGTCTTGCCCGACCCGGCGCCCGCAATGATGAGCGACGGCGAATCGTAGTTCACCACCGCATCCCGCTGGGCCTGATTCAGGCCTTTCAATATTTGAGATTCCATAACGTGCAAATATAGCGATTTCCCGGCAACGACGGAGCGTCCGCAGCCGAATAATACGACGGAGCGCCGCAACCGAAGGCGAACCTGCGGGACCCCCTCCGCCCGATCTTCGCCCCGAAGCGGCGCCCGGGTACGGTTTTTCAACCGGGGCACCGCCCCGCATCAGGGCGAAAAGAGCGGTCGGGATTTTCGATTTTCGAAAAAAATACATATTTTGCAATAATTTTGTAGGGTATGCGTTGCATAAATACCGAAAACAACGAAAAATCGAAAATACACACCGAAAAATGAGTGAAGTCATCAACATCAAGGAACTCAACGAACGGATCGAACGCGAAAGCGTCTTCGTCGATACGCTGCGCAGCGAAATGGGCAAGGTGATTATCGGACAGAATCACCTGATCGACACCCTGCTGATCGGCCTGCTCTCCAACGGGCACATCCTGTTGGAAGGCGTGCCGGGGCTGGCCAAAACGCTGGCCATCACCACGCTGGCCAAGGCGGTCGATGCCGATTTCTCGCGCATTCAGTTCACCCCCGACCTGCTGCCGGCCGACCTGATCGGTACGCTGATCTACTCGCAGAAGAAGGAGGAGTTCCTCGTCCGCAAAGGCCCCGTATTCGCCAACTTCGTCCTCGCGGACGAGATCAACCGCTCGCCGGCCAAGGTGCAGTCGGCTCTGCTCGAAGCCATGCAGGAGCGGCAGGTGACCATCGGCGACGAAACCTATCCGCTGCCCGAGCCCTTCCTGGTGCTGGCGACGCAGAACCCGCTGGAGCAAGAAGGTACTTACCCGCTGCCCGAGGCGCAGGTCGATCGTTTCATGCTGAAAGCCAAGATCTCCTACCCCCAGAAACAGGAGGAGCGCGACATTATGCGTATGAATCTGGCCGGGGAAGGACTCCCGAAGGTCAATAAAGTGACTTCGCCCGAAGACATCGTCAAGGCCCGCCGCGTAGTCGAAGAGGTCTATATGGACGAAAAGATCGAAAAATACATCATCGACATCATCTTCGCTACCCGCGAACCGGCCGAATACAACCTCGAAAAACTGCAGCCCCTGATCGCTTACGGCGGCTCGCCCCGTGCGTCGATCTCGCTGGCCAAGGCTGCCCGGGCCTACGCCTTCATCCGCCGCCGGGGTTACGTGATTCCGGAGGACGTGCGGGCCGTCTGCCACGACGTACTGTGTCACCGCATCGGACTCACCTACGAAGCCGAGGCCGAGAACATCACCACAGAGCAGATCATCACCGACATCCTGAACAACGTAATCGTACCCTAATTGAAAATGCAATAATGCAGGAGACCGAAAACGATATCCTGAAACGAGTCCGCAAGATCGAGATCAAAACCCGGGGGCTTTCCAACGAAATCTTCGCCGGAAAGTATCACACGGCCTTCCGGGGACGCGGCATGTCGTTTTCCGAAGTGCGCGAATACCGCGCCGGCGACGACGTGCGCGACATCGACTGGAACGTCACGGCCCGCTCGCGCACGCCCCACATCAAGGTCTACGAAGAGGAGCGCGAGCTGACGATGATGCTCCTGGTGGATGTCAGCGGCTCCCGGATGTTCGGCACCACGGACCGCCTGAAGAAAAACCTGCAAACCGAAATCGCCGCCGTGCTGGCCTTCTCGGCCTCGGAGAACAACGACAAGGTGGGCTGCATCTTCTTCTCCGACCGGATCGAGAAATTCATCCCCCCGAAAAAGGGGCGCAGCCATATCCTGGCCATCATCCGCGAACTGGTCGGCTTCGAGCCGCAATCGCGGGGGACCCGTATTTCGGAAGCGCTGCGTTTCCTGACCAACGTCACCAAAAAACACTGCACGGCCTTCCTGCTCTCGGACTTTCTCGATCCCGGCAAGGACCGTACGGCGCTCGAGGACGCGCTCAAGATCGCTTCCGGAAAACACGACCTGGTGGGAATCCGCGTCAGCGACCCCCGCGAAGCCGAACTGCCCGACGTAGGGATCGTCGAAATGAAAGACGCCGAAACGGGCCGAAAAGCGTGGGTGGACCCCTCCTCGGCCCGGGTGCGGGAGCACTACGCCCGCGTCTGGCAGGAGCGGAGCGCCGCCATCCTCTCGGCGCTCAAACACCACCGCATCGACACGGCCGAGGTATCGACCGACGGGGATTACGTCGTGGAACTCATCAAACTATTCAAACAGCGATGAAGTCGATCCCAAATAACCCGGCATCAACCTGCTCTCCGTTCGCACGCAACGGCGGTATTCAACCGTCCGCCGCCGCAGAGCGGCAAAATGCCGCGCAAACACCTCCTTCGGAAGCGGTGCCCGTCGGCCTGCGGTCTTCGGGTCGTCCGAAAGCCGGTCGGACATCCATCACGAAAAGAGTAAAAACAGCTCTGGCGACAGCTCTTCTGACGGGGCTGACGACCGTTCTGTACGCCGCACCGCCGACGATCACCGCCCGCGTCGAACCCGACAGCATCGGAATCGGCGACCGCTTCGACGTGGTGATCGACGTCGATCGTGATTTGGTGCAGGTCGTGGAATTTCCCACCTTCAACCCGCCTCCGCAGAGCGGACTGGAGGTCGTCGAATCGCATCCGGTGGACACCCTCCGGCGCGACGGACGTCACCTGAGCCTGCGCAAACGCTACACGCTGGCGGCGTTCGAGGAGGGCAACCTCGGCCTGGGACGCGCACAAGTGCTCTATCTGGACAAGAACATCACCGACACGCTCTATACCGCCGACACCCTGCGGCTGCAGGTGGGAACCTTTCAGATCGACTCCACGTCGCACACGATCTACGACATCAAAGCCCAGCGCACGCTGCCCTTCCGCTACGGCGAAATCAGCGGCTACGTCCTCTGGAGCCTGCTGGGTTTGATCGTCCTGGGCGGCGCGATCTACGCAGGCCGCCGCCTGATGGCCCGCTACGCCCGCAAGGTACGCGACATCTTCCGTCCCGCACCGCCCCTGCCGCCCCACATCGCGGCCATCCAAGCGCTCGAAACGCTCCACAACCAGAAACTCTGGCAGAGCGGACGCCACAAACAGTATTACTCGGGCCTGACGGACATCCTGCGCACTTATCTGGCCGGACGATACGGCTTCGGCGCGATGGAGATGACCTCTGACGAAATTCTCGCGGCAGTCCGCCGTTACGACCTGCCGCAGAAATGCGTCATGGACCTGCAGGCGATCCTCCGGGACGCCGACCTGGCGAAATTCGCCAAAGCCCAGTCCGAAGGGACGACCAACGAAGACAACTACCTGAACGCCTACTATTTCGTCGAGGAGACCAAGCCTGCGGAAATCGCGGAGGAGGGCACCGAACAGGACGACACCCAATAGCATCCGACACGCCATGCCAAACAGAATCCTACTGATATTCATCACCCTGTTGCTCGGAATCGGCAGCGCCTCGGCCCAGAAATACCCCGAGCGCAGCCTCGTGCGCAAGGGCAACCGGGATTTCGCGAAGGAGCGGTACGACCGCAGCATCGAACGCTACACGCAGGCGCTCGAAGCGGCCCCCGAAAACTTCGAGGCCGCCTACAACCTGGGGGGCGCCCTCTACCGTACCGAAAAATACGAGGAGGCGGCCAAGATGCTCGAACGCATCGCCGCAGACTCCACCCGCACCGACCCGGAGCGCGCCGAAGCGTTCTACAACCTCGGAAACGCGCAGTTCAAGCAGCAGAAATACAAGGAAGCGCTCGAAAGCTACAAGAACTCCCTGCGGATGAATCCTGCCGACCAGGAGGCCAAGTACAACTACGCCTACACCAAGCGACTGCTGCAAAAACAGCAGAACGAGGATCAAAACAAAGATCAGAACAAGGACCAGCAGAACAGCGGCGGTCAGGATCAGAATCAAGACAAAAACAAGGATAATAATTCGGACAAAGACCGGCAGCAGGACAAGGGCGGCGAGCAACAGGATCAACAAGACCGGCAGAACGGTCAGAATGATCCCGACAAGAACGGACAAAATCCCGACGAACAGCCGCAGGATTCCGACAAGCCGGACAGCGACGACCGGCAGCCCGGCCAACCCCGCGAAAACGGCATCTCCCCGGAAGAACAGGAACGGATGCTGGATGCGATCCAGACCCAGGAGGACAAGACCCAGGAGAAACTCAAGGAGAAAGCCGGGGTCGTGGTACGCGGCAATAAAAACTGGTAACGAATCAATTCTGAAACGGCTATGCAATTCGCCTCTCCATACTTTTTGTGGCTGCTCGCGGTCATTCCGCTCATGGTGGTCTATTACGTCTGGCGGACCCGTCAGGGCGGCGCTTCGATCCAAGTATCGACCATCGACGGTGTCGCCGAAGCACCGCGCACCGTACGTTATTACCTGCGGCATCTGCCTTTCGCGCTGCGCTGCGCGGCCGTCGCGCTCCTCATCGTAGCGCTGGCCCGCCCCCAATCGGTCGATGAAGGCTCGACGAGCAACACCGAAGGCATCGACATCGTGCTGGCGATCGATATTTCGACCTCGATGCTGGCCCAGGACCTCCAGCCCGACCGCATCCAGGCAGCCAAGCAGGTCGCCGGCAACTTCATCACCGACCGCCCCGGAGACCGCATCGGACTGGTGGCCTTCGCGGGCGAAGCCTTCACCCAAAGCCCGCTGACGACCGATCAGGGAACGCTGCAAACCCTGCTGGGACGCCTGCGCAGCGGCGTGGTGGAGGACGGCACGGCCATCGGCAACGGACTGGCGACGGCAATCAACCGCCTGCGCGAGAGCAACGCCAAGAGCAAGGTCATCATCCTGCTGACCGACGGAGAGAACAACCGGGGCGAAATCGCTCCCCTCACGGCTGCGGAGATCGCCCGTGACCAGGGCATCCGCGTCTATACGATCGGTGTCGGCACACGCGGCACGGCCCCCTATCCGACGGTGGACTTCTTCGGGAACCCGACCGTCGTGCAGGCCAAGGTGCAGATCGACGAAAAGATACTCGGCGAGATCGCCGATCTCACGGGCGGCCGTTACTTCCGCGCCACGGACAACGCCAAACTACAGTCCATCTACGACGAAATCAACCAGCTCGAAAAGAGCAAGGTCGAAATATCGCAATACACCACCTACACCGAGGAGTACCTCCGCTGGGCAGCGGCGGCTCTGGCCCTGCTGCTCGTGGAATTTCTGTTGCGTACCCTCTGGTTAAAATCCCTGCCGTAATGTTCAGATTCGCATATCCCGAATACCTCTGGCTGCTGTGGCTCCTCCCGTTGCTCGTCGCCGTATGGACGGCCGCCGGACAGCTCGCACGCCGGCGCCTCAGCCGTTTCGGCCGGCTCGAAACCATCCGTCCGCTCATGCCCGACGCTTCTACGGGGCGCCGGCGTCTGAAATTCATCCTGTACCTCACGGCATTCGCCCTGCTCACCCTGGCGCTCGCACGGCCGCAGCTGGGTTCGAAACTCCGCGAGGTGGAGAGCCGGGGTATCGAGATGATGCTCGTGGTCGATGTTTCGAACTCGATGCTCGCCGAGGATTTCCAGCCCAACCGCCTCGAACGCACCAAATACGCCATCGACAAGCTCTTCGACGGACTCAAGCAGGATCGCGTGGGACTGGTCGTCTTCGCGGGCGACGCCGTAGTGCAACTGCCGATCACCTCGGACTACCGCATGGCCAAAGCCTTTGCCCGCAGAATATCCCCTTCGATGGTTTCGGTGCAGGGCACCGACATCGGTCAGGCCCTCTCGCTGGCCACCATGTCCTTTTCGGAAAAGGGAGATAACCCCGCAGGACGCGTCATCGTGCTCATCACCGACGGCGAAGGGCACGACTCCGGCGCCATCGAAGCGGCCGAACGGGCCGCCGAACAGGGCATCCGCATCTTCACCATCGGCATCGGCACGCCGGAAGGCGCTCCGATCCAGATCGGCGGCGAGTTCATCAAGGACGACAAGGGAGAGATGGTCGTATCGAAACTGGGCGAACCCCTGCTCGAAAAGATCGCACAGGCGACCGACGGAGCCTACATCCGCTCGACCAACCAGTCGATCGGGCTGGACGAAATCGTACGCACGATCAACAATATGGAAAAAGGCGACCTGGCGGCCCTCCGCTTCGAGGAGTTCAACGAACAGTTCCAATACCTGATCGGAGCGGCCCTCGTCCTGCTCTTGCTGGAGTTCCTGCTGCTCGACCGCCGCAACCCGCTGCTCCGGCGTTTCAACATTTTCGGTACGGACACCGAAAAATAAAAAACAGCGATTCACCTCTGACGCCGAATCGCCGGGCCTTTTGCAGGTTCCGGCGACTCGGCGTTAGAGAAACAACGGGGCGTATCACCCCGCGATCGGATGGCTCTGCGCTATCTCCCAATGATTAGCGGCCAACAGCACCATCATCACGGCAACGAAAAGCAACAACCAGTCCACCTCCCGGTTGCGGTATATTCGGACCAGGAACAACCCCAAGGTCCCGAGTGCAAGCAAACCGTCACCACACATCGCTACCCAAACCGATACTTCCCAAGAGATGACCTGGGAAACAAGCAGCTCGATTCCGATCACAACCGCCAAAGCCCACAGCAGCCTCTCGGAAGTGAATATCCGCCCGGGAACCGGATCGCATCGCACGATCCGACAGCGGTCTCCCAGAAAATGTCTCCAATTCGAATCTCTATTTTGCATACTTCACACAAATATCAAAAGTTCGGGCAGCACCATCCATGCAACTCTTCAAAGCAACGGTATTTCCAACGAGGGATACCGCAGCAGCCGGTGCAGCGCTTCCTCCGGATAAGACCGAAACGGCAGTCACCACAGCCATAGTTATATGATAATCCCTTTTACAGCGTTTTATATCACTATTATATTGATCGTAACATTGATCAACTCCCCCTCGGCTTTCAAATTCCACCAAAGAATTTTGTACCAATGGATAAACAACAGCTATTGCAACCTGTTCATTCGGCAACAAAATAGTGTTTGCAAGAATTTGATTTAAATCATCATCAAATTCTTCATCAACCAGCCAACGATAAATAATTTGGTAAAAACCAGAAGTAGCATTTTCTTCAATCCAATTCAAATAATCATAAAAATCTGGTTCATAATCAGAACGAGTATAAATATCTCCACAATAATCAAAATTATTTTGAAAATCATATCGAGTAGACAACTCTTTTAACCAATTATCTAAAATTACAGCATCTTCTTCAGACAGATACCCTCCAACTTTTGATTGAGACAATACAAAATCACTTAAGCGACCAACCTCCTGCAAAAAATTATCTTTCTTTTCTGTACCATTTTGGACATCTGCAACTTGACATGATGATAATATCAAAATAGATATCAAATACATATATTTTCTCATAGAATCAATCTTTATATATAAAACATATTAAATGAATATGTATAAATCCTATTATTTTATGCCATTCACCGCTTGATTAACTACTTATATTATCTATGGTATCAGATGATGGCAAGTCACTATTGACACCGTTACGATAATCATTATTCAGAACTTTTACTATACTTATAAATAAACTTCGCATTTTTCGTCCTAATAGCGGTGACCCGACATATACAACCTCGTTATTTGAATCCAACAAAAAGGCATTATATTCCTTATTTATAGGTAAAAGATTATTTTCTTCAAACTCCCCCTCCTTATCGCATAATACAGGAAATATAAAATGCTCTGAATTTAAACTATGAAAAAACAAAGAGTCGTATCTATTCGCCTTAATAATAAAGACTATTTCAAGTGAGGGTCCCACTAATTCTACACTATCTATTATTTTCCCCCAATGATGCAAGCCTTTTAATGAACATGGCGCACATGTTCCACTACTATAATATACAACAAGTTTAGGTGCTAAATTTTCTATGTTTATTACCGTATCACGACCTTCTATTTTCCATGTCGCATGACCAGGTAAAATAAGATTTTGGCCATAAATATCTCTTAAATTTTTTGTTTTTCTATTTTTCAAATCACATGAAAAACCAACAAAAAGCAATAAAAATACAACTAATATATTCCTTATCATCTTCCAATCTACTTGATTTATACAAAATAACCCAATACAATTATAATAATTTTCACATAAACAAACAATAAATACATTATTTTTTATTATAAAATAATTACAATCTGAAGGAAAACCTCTTTCCCGCACGACAAGCCGCAACCTGCACCAAATCGGATAGCCTTGTCGCCGGCAGCCGATCAAAAGCGGCAGACGTATTCCCTGCAAAATTTTCCCTTGTCCCGACTGCGTCCCGAATATTTTCGCGTGATAAAACATGAATAAATTTACTTTTATCCCCGACTTATTCATACCTTTGCCCCGCAGGTCCGCTCCATCGCCGCCTGGCAACAGGGGGAGGAAAGTCCGGGCAACGCAGAGCGCCACGCAAGCTAACGGCTTGATATCCGTGAGGGTATAGCAAGTGTAACAGAAAATAACCGCCCCGCAGGGGTAAGGGTGAAAAGGCGGGGTAAGAGCCCACCGCGAAGGTAGCGATACGCTTCGGACAGTACATCTCGTGGGTTGCAAGACCATGTATACCGGCAATCAAGGGTTGCTCGTCCAATGCCGGGGGGTAGGTTGCTTGAGGCGCCGGGAGACCGGCGTCCTAGATAAATGATGGGGACTCCGGGCAACCGGAGCACAGAACCCGGCTTACAGGGCCTGCAAAATCGAAAGGCTGCCCGTCAATGGGCAGCCTTTTTCGCAATCACTCTCCCGCGACAATCCTCCACGATAAAAAAGATACGCAAGCCGCCATACTCGTCCGGGGGCGCACTCGGCTTTCACCGCAACGGCCCGACGATGCGCGGCCGGGCACTCGACTGCTGCCGCAACCGGGGCCGAGCCGGTACAAATCCCGGAACCCCGGAACGCCCATCAGAAACAGGGACGGCGGCATTGCGGACCGGACAAGCCATAACGCTATACTTTTTCCCGGCAGCGACCTTCATCGACCACCCGGCTGTTTCCGGGACACCCCGCACCCCGCTCCAGCGGTTCTCTGGGACCGCTTTTTTATTCCGCCCCTTTTTTCCGGCCGTTTTTATTGTTATTTTGATAACAAATGATTATATTTAACCACCCGATCCCGAAAGAAGCTCCGTTTCCGGGATATTTTTCGGCAGGCAGGAGCGAACAAACCTGAAAAATCAAACTCTAAACGACCGGAAAACATGGCAAAAATAAACACTCCGGAGGAATTGCGCCTCATGCGCGAAAAACTGCGTGCCGACCTCGAGATCCGGGAAAACAGCAACACACCCGATGAGCTGCCCCAGATCCGGGTTTCGATGGACGAATGCGGCATCGCCGCCGGAGCCAAAGCGGTCCTCGCAACATTCGTCGAAGAACTGGCCGCCCGTCGCATCCGGGGCATCGTAACCCAGACCGGCTGCGCCGGACACTGCAAGGACGAACCCACCGTCGAAATCACGCTGCCGGGCCGCAGGCCGGTTCTTTACGGCCATGTCACTGCCGAGCGCGTCGCGGAGCTCGTCGAGCGGCAAATCGTCCGGGGCGAAACGGCCGAAGGCCTGATCGAAGCATAAACTGCGTCCGGCAATCCGAGAATTTTCGGAAAGAGGCGACAGGTCCGACCGTCGAGCCGGGCATCTGAAACGAAGGAAAACGATCCGAATCTTTAACAAGCATCCAACCCGATGGCAAAAATCAATAACTACATCCTGGTATGCGGCGGCACGGGATGCCGGGCATCGCGGAGCGAGGAGATCATCGCGGCCCTGCGCCGGGCGCTCGACCGAACGGGAGAGTCCGAGCGCACACGGGTGATCCGCACCGGCTGCTTCGGCTTCTGCGAGCAGGGGCCGATCGTCAAGATGATCCCCGACAACACCTTCTACGTCTCGGTCAAACCCGAAGACGCCGAAGAGATCGTCCGGGAGCATGTCGTCAAAGGCCGCAAGGTAGAGCGGCTGCTCTACACGGCCCCCGACACGGGGCAGCACGTACCCGACAGCAAGCACATGAAGTTCTACAAGCCGCAGCTGCGCATCGCCCTGCGGAACTGCGGGTTCATCGACCCCGAGAACATCGGCGAATACATCGCCCGCGACGGCTACGCAGCCCTGGCCAAAGTGCTCGGCATGCAGCCCGACCACGTGTTGCAGGAGATCATCGACTCCGGCCTGCGGGGGCGCGGCGGAGGCGGTTTCCCCACCGGCCTGAAGTGGAAGATCACGCGCGATGCGAAAGCCGACCGCAAATACGTGGTCTGCAACGCCGACGAAGGGGATCCGGGCGCATTCATGGACCGTTCGATCCTCGAAGGCGATCCCCACTCGATCCTCGAAGCGATGGCCATCAACGGCTACTGCACGGGCGCCTCGCACGGACTGATCTACATCCGCGCCGAATACCCGCTGGCCATCGAACGGCTCAGGCGAGCCATCGAACAGGCGCGGGAATACGGGCTGCTGGGCAACGACATCCTGGGCTCGGGCTTCTCGTTCGACATCGAGCTGCGCTACGGCGCGGGCGCCTTCGTCTGCGGCGAGGAGACGGCGCTGATTCATTCGATGGAAGGCAGACGCGGCGAACCGACCGTGAAACCCCCGTACCCGAGCGAATCGGGCTACAAGGGCTACCCGACCAATGTGAACAACGTCGAAACCTGCGCCAATATTCCGCCCATCCTCCTGCGGGGCGCCGAATGGTTCTCCTCGATCGGCACCGAAAAGAGCAAGGGCACCAAAGTCTTCGCCCTGGCGGGCAAGGTCAATAACGTCGGCCTGATCGAGGTGCCGATGGGCACCACGCTGCGCGAAGTGATCTTCGAAATCGGCGGCGGCATCAAGAACGGCAAGAAGTTCAAGGCCGTGCAGACGGGCGGCCCGTCGGGCGGCTGCCTCACGGAGAAGCACCTCGACACCCCGATCGACTACGACAACCTGCTGGCAAGCGGATCGATGATGGGTTCGGGCGGCATGATCGTCATGGACGAAGACGACTGCATGGTGTCGGTGGCCAAATTCTACCTCGAATTCACCGTCGATGAGTCGTGCGGCAAGTGCCCGCCCTGCCGCATCGGAAACAAACGCCTGCTGGAGATTCTCGACCGGATCACCAGGGGACTGGGCAGGGACGAAGACCTCGACGAATTGCAGAACCTCGCCCGCGTAATCCGCGACTCGTCGCTCTGCGCCCTGGGGCAGACGGCCCCCAATCCAGTGCTTTCGACCCTGGAAAACTTCTGGGACGAATACGTGGCCCACGTGCGGGACCACCACTGTACGGCCCACCGCTGCCGCGACCTGATGAGTTTCGTGATCGACCCCAAGGTTTGCAAAGGTTGCTCCCTCTGCGCTCGCATGTGTCCGCCGGGAGCCATCAGCGGCATCCCCAAACAACCCTACGCCATCGACCAGGCCCGCTGCATCAAGTGCGGCACCTGCCTCGAAAAATGCAAGTTCGGCGCAATCAGCATCCGCTAACCACTCCTCCAAGACAAATCCGCATGGAAACGATAAAACTAACCATCGACAACCGAACCGCAGAGGTCGCCCCGGGCACCAACCTGGTCGAAGCGGCCGCTTCGGTCGGCATCAAAATTCCGACGCTCTGCTACCTCAACCTGCACGAGCTGGGCTGCAAGAACGACCCCGGTGTCTGCCGCATCTGCGTCGTAGAGGTCGAAGGACGCAAAAACCTGGCTCCGGCCTGCAAAACCGTCTGCACGGAAGGGATGGTCGTCCGCACCCACACACCCCGCGTCATCAACGCCCGGCAAACCATTCTGGAGCTGATCCTCTCGGACCACCCCAACGAATGCCTCACCTGCTCGAAGAACGGCTATTGCAGCCTGCAAACCATGGCCAAAGACCTCGGCATCCGCGAGGCCAAGTACAAGGGAGAAACCACCAAGCCGATGATGGACCTCTCGCCGTCGGTGGTGCGCAACATGGAAAAGTGCATCCTCTGCCGCCGCTGCGAAACGGTCTGCAACCAAGTCCAGACCGTCGGCGCCCTGTCGGTCGTAGGCCGGGGATTCACTTCGGTCCTCTGCACGGCCTTCAACGATCCGATCCTAACGACCAACTGCGTCAATTGCGGCCAATGCGTAGCCGTCTGTCCGACCAGCGCCCTCTCGGAGAACAGCAACATCCGGGAGGTGATGCAGGCGCTCGCCGATCCCGGCAAGACGGTCGTGGTGCAGACCGCCCCCGCCGTGCGCGTGGCCCTCGGCCAGGATTTCGGACTGGAAGGCCGGAGCGTCACGGGCAAGATGACCACAGCGCTGCGTCGGTTGGGCTTCGACTACGTTTTCGACACCGACTTCGCCGCCGACCTGACGATCATGGAGGAGGGCACCGAACTGCTCCAGCGCCTGAACAAGTATCTCGCGGGCGACCGGACGGTCAAAATCCCCCTGATGACCTCCTGCTGTCCGGGCTGGGTGTCGTTCATGGAGAAGCATTTCCCCGAACTGGGCGAGAACCTCTCGACGGCCAAGTCGCCGCAACAGATGTTCGGCGCGATCGCCAAAAACTACCTGGCGCCCAAGCTGGGCATCGACCGCCGGAATTTCATCGTCGTATCGGTCATGCCCTGCGTGGCGAAGAAATCGGAAGCCGCACGCCCCGAATTCGGCAAAGACGGCGATCCGGACGTGAACATTTCGATCACCACGCGCGAACTGGCCCACATGATCCGCTTCGCCAACATGAACTTCGACGAACTGGAGGAGAGCGATTTCGACCGTCCGCTGGGCGAATCGACCGGTGCAGGCGTCATCTTCGGCACCACAGGCGGCGTGATCGAGGCAGCCGTGCGTACGGCATACGAAATACAAACGAAAAAAACGCTTCCGAAACTCGACTTCACCGAACTGCGCGGACTGGCGGGAATCCGTTCGGCGACGATCGACTTCGACGGCGTACCCGTCAAAATCGGCATCGCACACGGGCTGGGTAACGCCCGCAGGCTGGTCGAAGAGATCCGCGCCGGCCGATCGCCCTACCACGCCATCGAAATCATGGCCTGTCCCGGCGGCTGCATCAACGGCGGCGGGCAACCCTATCACCGGGGCAACGAAGAGCTTCTGAAACGGCGTGCCGAGGCCCTCTACGCCGAAGACGCCGCCAAACCGCTGCGCAAGTCGCACGAGAATCCCGACATTCAGGCACTCTACGAAGAGTTCCTCGGCGAACCCTGCGGACCGCTTTCGCACGAACTGCTCCACACCCGTTATTACGACCGCAAACCGGTCGTGGAACCCAAGAAATAAGACGTTATGGAAAAAATATGCCTCTCCCAACGGAGAATCGACGAGATAAAGAACGTCTGCCGAAAGTACGGCAATCATCTCATCGGCATCCTTCGTGTCAACCGTACCTGCACGGCGTGCAGGACACGCTGGGCTATCTGCCCAAAGAGGTACAGGAGCTCATCGCCCTGGAGTTGGGCATCTCGGCCGCACGGGTTTACGGCGTGGTGTCGTTCTATTCGTTCTTCACGATGAAGCCCAAAGGCAAATACCCGATTTCGGTCTGCATGGGCACGGCCTGCTATGTCCGGGGCGGCGAGAAGGTGCTCGACGAATTCAGACGCCAGCTCGGCATCGAAGTCGGCGGCACGACCCCCGACGGGCTCTTCTCGCTCGATTCGCTGCGGTGCGTGGGTGCCTGCGGACTCGCTCCGGTCGTGATGATCGGCCCCCGGGTCTATGGACGGCTCAAGGTGACCGATGTCAAAGGTATCCTCGACGAAATCCAGGCCCTCGAAAAAGAGATCTGACGACGCGGTATTACGTTAAATAAAAGAGACCGGGCCTGCACAGAAATACAGGCCCGGTTCGTTCCCTCCGGAACAAAAGCCGCCTCGCCGACAATCGGTTCCACCAGTCCGAACGAAGGCCCCCGCAACGATCCGCAGAGCCTGGATGATCGAAAACAGGCATTTTTCCCGCCATAAAATGCACCGGAAACCCCTCCCCGACATCTGCAAGCCAACAGGGGCTATGCTCGAACCCGAAAAAACACGTACCCCGTCACAAAAGATTTCGCGGAAAAGTCGTCAAACCGGATAATTTGGCGTACCTTTGCCCGACAAATCATCATAAATGAATCAATTAGAAGAATTTAAGGCTTTAGGACTGTCCGACGATATACTTACTGCCATTGCCAAAAAAGGGTTCGAAACCCCCTCGGCCATTCAGAGCCTCACCATTCCCCACCTGCTCACCACCGACAAAGACATCATCGCACAAGCACAGACCGGCACGGGTAAAACCGCCGCTTTCGGCCTGCCGATTATCCAGATGCTGACTTCCCGACGGAATATTCCGCAGGCCATCGTCCTCGTTCCGACCCGCGAACTGGCCCTGCAGGTGACGCAGGAACTCATTTCGTTCAATACCCACGACCTTTCGATCGCCCCGATCTACGGCGGCGCCTCGATGACCGAACAGCTGCGGCGCTTGAAAAAAGGCATCGACATCGTCGTCGGCACGCCGGGCCGCATCCTCGACCACATCCGCCGGGGCACGCTCGACCTCTCGGCGATCGCCTACCTGGTGCTCGACGAGGCGGACGAAATGCTCAACATGGGTTTCATCGAGGATATCGAAGAGATCATGCACGCCATGACCGGCCCCAAACGGGTGCTACTCTTCTCGGCCACGATGCCCGACCGCATCGCGGCGCTGGCCCGCAACTACATGCACGAACCCGACCTCCTGAAGGTCGAATCGCAGCACGTCACGACCGACCTGACGAACCAGATCTATTTCGAGGTGCGCGAAGGCGACAAATTCGACGCCCTGACCCGCATCATCGACGTCGAACCTGAGTTCTACGGCATCGTCTTCTCCCGCACCCGAACGGGCGCGGACGATATCGTGGCCAAACTCCTGGAACGCGGCTATGCGGCCGAAGTCCTTCACGGCGACATTTCGCAGGCCCAGCGCGAGAAGATCCTGGGCAAATTCAAGAAAAAACAGGTCAATATCCTGGTGGCTACGGACGTGGCGGCCCGGGGCATCGACGTAAGCAACCTCACGCACGTAATCAACTACTCGCTGCCGCAGGATTCCGACAGCTATGTCCACCGCATCGGACGCACGGGCCGCGCCGGTAACCAGGGAACGGCCATCACCTTCATCTCGCCCTCCGAGATGCGCAAATTCGGGTTCCTGAAGCGGACGATCAAGGCCGACATCAAGCTGGAACAGCTCCCCACGCCGGCCGACATCATCGCCACCAAGCGCAACAAGATCAAGGAAGATCTGGACGCCATCGTCGAGAGCGAAAGTTACGGCGAATGTACGGGGATGGCCGCCGAACTACTGGAGAGTTATCCGCCCGAAGTGGCCTTGAGCGCCCTGCTGCGCCTGGCCTTCAAGAACGAGCTGAGCGAGAGCAGCTACCCCGAAATCCGCTCGATCGACGTCGATCGCAAGGGCAAGGCCCGGATTTTCCTCGCCTTCGGTGCCCGCGACGGCTACGACACCCGCAAAACGGTCCGGCTCCTCAAACAGGAGTGCGGACTCTCCGACCACGACATCGACGACGTACGGGTCATGGAGGACTTCTCGTTCGCAACGGTTCCCTTCGACCAAGCCGAAAAAGTCGTCAGGACTTTGAATAAGCTCTCGCACGGACGTCCCATCGCGGAAATATCGAAAGACAGCCCTTCGGCCCGCACATCCGGCGGAAGACAATCCCACCGCCGCAGGGAGTCCGACACCCGATCCGGACGCAAAACCGGCCGGAAACCCGAAAGCCGGGAATCCTATCGCCAAGACTCCTCCGTGCAGGAGGCTTTCGGTGCGCCCGACGATCGGAACGGACATCGGAAATCCGTCCGCAGCCCAAAAACGTCCGGCACGAAAGCCGGGAAGAAACCCGCAACAACCGTCAAAGCGAGCAGCAAAACGTACACACCGGAGAAAACCGCTGCGAAGAGAGCTTCCGAACTCCCCGAAAACTGGTTCGAAGAGTGGTTCGGCCAGCGACAACCCGCCCGCAACAAAAAAGGGCCGAACCGGACCCCGAAGCGAAAAAACAGAGATTAAACATCAAACCGGCTCCCCGGCCGAGGCGGGTCGTTCGTCCGCAGGAGATTTGGCGATCGTGAAGCTGAAGGTCGCCCCTTCGCCATAGACCGACTCCACGGTCATCTCGCCGCCGTTGCGATGCACCAGGTCCAGGCAAAGCTGCAACCCCAGTCCCGACCCCTCCTCTTTTCCGGTCCCGTAAGTGGTGAAATACATCGCAGGATCGAGCACTTTATTCAGGTCTTCGGGCTTGATGCCGACTCCGAAATCACGCACCCGGACAACGGCGTGGGTCGGGGTTTCGGCCGTGGAAACGATAATCTTCCCTCCTCCTTCCGGGCTGTATTTGATCGCATTGCTCAACAAGTTGCGGACGATCGTCTTGACCATATCGACATCGCACCGCACGTGAATCGGCGCGGGAATGTCGTATTCGACGACAATTCCTTTGGTCCGGGCCACCGACTCCGAAATTTTCGAGGAAAAGAGTACGACTTCGGCCAGATCGACATCCTGATACACCGTATGCATCCTCCCGGTCTGACACTTCGTCCACTTGAGCAGGTTGTCGAGCAGCGAAAAGGTGTCTTCGGCAATGTCGTTGCCCATGCGAAGCATATCGAGGTTCCCGGCTCCGACCCGCTCCGCATCCAGGCTGTCGAGCAGGGTGTTGAACAGCATCTTGAGGCTTCCGATCGGAGAGCGCAGGTCGTGGGCGATCACCGAATACATCTTGTCGCGGCTGGCCAGGGTCTCCTGCAGCTCCTCGTTCTGCCGCACGATGACGCGCTGCGCCTCTGCAATAAACATATGATGCGCCACCCGCGTAATCAGCTCCTCGTGATTGAAAGGCTTCGACACGTAATCGCTGGCCCCCATCTTGAACCCTTTGACAATGTTTTCCGAATCGTGGAGCGCCGAGAGAAAAATCACGGGAATCCGGCAGAATCGCTCGTCGGCCTTGAGCCGCTCGATCACCTCATAACCGTTCATGTCCGGCATCATGATATCCAGCAGAATCAGATCCGGAGATTCGCTTTCGACCTTCTCGAGCGCTTCGCGGCCACCTGTCGCAGTCACGATCCTGTATCCCGCCTTTCCAAGTATGGTTTTCAGCAACAGGACGTTGGTCGCAATATCATCGACGACAAGAATCTTATAATTTTCAGGATTGACCGAGAGATTTTCCATAAAACAGACCTTGTGACACACAAGCGAGGTAGATAACCGCTAACAGATTTCATCGGAGTACGAAGAAATTTTCCGAAACGGCAACCGTATCGAAGGCAAGGAACGACAGCCGACTATGGCCGAAAAACAGCGCGTATCCCGACGCGGAACCGAATTTACACGGACGATCTGCACCCGATTCGGAGGCGATTCACTTCAAGAACTTTTCGATGCGGACCTTCAGTTCCATCGGGTTGAAGGGTTTGACGATATAGTCTTCAGCTCCGTCCTGCAACAACTGAATACGCTCCGAAGTACTGTCTTCGCTCGATAACATAACCATCCGGATATGCCGGAACCGCTCGTCACTCTTGACGGCATGGAGAAATTCATCTCCCCGCATGTCGGGCATACGGATATCCGAAATAATCAGATCGGGCAAATCTCCGGCCTCCATCTGCTCGAGTACAGGCTTCGGACTGTCGAAATAGCGACAGTCGTAGTCCCGCCCCAGGCAGGCCATGATGATTTTGCCGATCATGTCCTTGTCATCGACAACGAATATCTTTTGCTTGTCCATATTTTCAACACTTTAATACGTCTGAAGAACACAAATTTCGTACAAATAGTCACTTTTTTGTCACAATCGAAATAATTGTGTCTAAAATCGGTTCCAAATGTATAAAGAATATACACAAAAACGACAAAAATTTGTCGTTTTCATAGCTGTTTCCTCCGAATACCGGTGCATACAACCGCAAAATAACCGTCTGAAAATCATATATCCTTGTATGAAAGTCGGATCGCTGCATATGGGACTAACCGACAAAACGGTCCTGCTCAGCCTATGCTGCCCGGTAAAAAATAAACTGCAACAAAGAGAGAGTAGTAGAATGGATACGGAGGAATCAATGGGAAATCATAATTTTCATCCATAACCTCATAACCGGCTAATCGAAAACGACCGGCAACCATTCCTCGAAAAAAATACATATTATATTTATACCAAACGAAAACCGCATTGCAGCTATCTGCAACGCGGTTTCTGTGAGGTCTGAAGCGAACGCCATAAATTTGAATCGAATTTTACCGATTTTAATTTTATCTTATCTACATATCAATATTTTACATCCATTTTTCATCAACTGCGAGGTCTGGAAGTTTTCGAAAATTCGGCCTATGTATGACAAATGTATGACAAAAATGATTACATTTGCAATAGACAAAACCTCCTGACCTATGGCATCCTTCTGCTACCGCATCCGCTCGACCCAGAAAAACAAACTGGTCAAAATCCAAATTCTCTTCACAGTTGGCCGTGGTAACCAGTTCTACGCCGACTGCCAATATATGGTGCTGACGGACGCCTGGGACAACAAACGGCAGACAGTCAAGAGCCGTTTCACCTTTACCGACGACTTCACCGAGCAGCAGGGGCGCGAGCTGACCAAGAATCTCGCCGAACTGCGAAGCCACATCCTCGGAGAGATCACCAAGGATCCCGAACACGCGATGACGAAAACGCGGCTGGAGAAGATCATCTACAGTTTCCACCACCCGCGCAGCCTCACCACCGGCCGCCATGTCCGCAGCCGCGAATCGCTCGGCGACTACATCGCCCGCTTCACGCACGAGATGGAGGACGGCACCCGACTGAACATCCACAAACTGCGCTACGGGGCATCGACAATCAAGAACTACAAAGGGTTTATCATTCAATTCGACGAGTTCTGCAAAGCAAAGCGAAAGAGATTCGATTTCGGCGATATCGATCTGAAATTCTACGACGATTTTGTGGCATGGTTCACGGCGAAAGATTATTCGATCAATACCATCGGCCGCCACGTCAAGGAGCTGAAGATCATCATGCGGGCAGCGCGCGAAGAGGGACTGCACGACAATGGTCTAATCGAAAGCCGCAAATTCCGCGTACTGACCGCCGATGTCGAGAATATCTATCTGACCGAATCGGAAATACGTGCTATTGCCAACCTCGACTTATCCGACAATAAGCACAAAGATATTGCCCGCGATGTCTTTTTGGTCGGCTGCTACACGGCACAACGATTCAGTGATTACTCTACGATCAACGAGGGTAACATACGCACGCTGGAGAGCGGGCAGCTGGTTATAGACTTGAAACAGCAGAAAACCGGCAACCACGTCATTATTCCCGTCCGACCCGAATTGCAGGCGATACTGGACAAGTACGAAAACCGTTTGCCGAAATCCTACGAACAGAAAGTAAACAAGTTCATCAAAGAGATTACTCGGGAAGCGGGTATCACGGAAAAAATCGAGGTATCATACGTCGAAAACGGGGAAAGGAAGACGCACTTGGTAGAGAAGTGCGATTTGGTAAAGACTCATACGGCACGCCGCAGCGGTGCGACGAATATGTATCTGGCGGGCATTCCGACCATCGCCATCATGAAAATCACGGGCCACAAGACCGAAAAGGAGTTTATGAAATACATCAAGATTACGCAATGGAGTTGATGAATCATCCGTATTTCAGCGGCAGATAGTTCGAAATGTTACCACCGTAAAATTTACGACGATAACAAAATCTCGAATGAGCTTTTAGAAGAAGCATTTTAACTCCTCTTTATTTGCGAATAAATTGTAACTTTACAGAAAATAGAAATATATGACGGTTGAGGAACTGACAAATATACTCGATTCATTACTGATTCTGCCTGCGGAAACGGAAGTGGTGGAGTTCAAGAGGGCCGAACGCAATTTCGACGATCGGGATTTGGGACAATACTTTTCGGCATTGAGCAACGAAGCAAATTTGAAGGGCAGGCCTTGCGCTTGGCTGGTTTTCGGTGTGGAGAACCATACGCACGAGGTTGTCGGCAGCCAGTACAAGAACAGCCGTCCGGCGCTCGACGCAATGAAGAAAAAGATTGCCGATCAGACTACGGGTCGGCATACGTTCGTCGAGATACATGAATTGCGGTACAGGAACGGCAAAAGAGTTGTGATGTTCGAAATACCACCTGCCCCGCAAGGTATTCCCATAGACTATCAAGGCCATTATTATGGTCGTGACGGAGAATCCTTGCAAGCATTGAGTATGGACAAAATCGAAAGAATAAGAAATCAAGCCAAATTGAAAGATTGGAGTGCGGAAATAATCGAAAATGCCTCATTGGAGGATTTGGATCCGGCAGCCATCGTCAAAGCAAGGGAGTTGTACACGAATGCCCGCAAGGACAAAGCTGACGAGATTGCGTCATGGGATGACACGACTTTTCTGAACAAGGCAAAGATTACGATTCGGGGAAAGATTACCAATACAGCCATCGTGTTCATAGGCCTGTCGTTCACTTGCAGGATAATCCAACCTTTCTCTACTCCGGCATCTGCCATTTTGCCTTTCTTCACGGCTACGACCTCCAAACCGTTCGGCAAGTTCAACTGGCGTTTGGTCTCGCTGTCCAAAGGCTTCAAGGCTGCACCGAACTGGTCCATATCCATTTGCTCCAACACCTTGGTGTTGCCTTGCGCGTTGCGCAGCACGGCTGTCACGGTGTCTTTCTTCTTGTTACGCATATAAGTGATTTTCACCTTGTCGCCCGGACGCATCGTACTGATGGCTTCCTGCAACTCGGCCATCTTCTTTACATCCTTACCGTTGACAGCAATGACCACGTCGCCCTTGCGCAATCCGGCCTCGGAAGCTGTGGAATTATCCTGCACTTCGGCCACATAAACGCCGTTTACCGTACCCAAATCTACATCATTGCCCTTGGATTTCTCGTCATCGATGTACCGGGTCACATCATTACCCATCACGCCTAATTGGGCACGTTGTACGACACCGAATTCCTTCAAGTCGGCCACAACCTTGTTCATGATGGTCGTCGGGATGGCACCCTTTTTTCAAGATTAGATAGTTCTTTTTTGCTGTGTGATATCATCGCATTGATGCCCACCAACTCGCCACGCGCATTGACCAACGCGCCGCCGGAATTACCACGGTTGATGGCGGCATCCGTCTGGATGAAGCTTTCTATGGAATTGGCACCCATCGAACGGGCCTTTGCACTGACGATACCGGCCGTCACCGTAGAAGTCAGGTTGAAGGGATTGCCCACGGCCAAGACCCACTCTCCCAACTTCAAGTCATCGGAATTACCGATAGGCAACGTCGGAAAGTCCTTTCCTTCTATCTTAATCAAAGCCAAATCGGTCTGCTCGTCCGTACCGATAATGCGTCCCTTGAATTCGCGGTTGTCGTTCAGCTTCACCAACAATTCGTCCGCCTCGCTCACCACGTGGTTGTTGGTCACGATATAACCGTCGGAAGAAATAATCACTCCCGAACCTGAACCTTCACGTTTCGGAGTCTGTATTTGCCGCTGTTGGCGGCCTCCGCCCCCGAATCCGAAGAAATCGCCGAAGAAGTCGGAGAACGGATCCTGCACATCCACGGTCTTCGTCTTACTGTTCGTCGTCACCTTGATATATACCACTGCGTTGACGGACGTCTCCGCAGCCTGGGTCAAATCCACTAATCCGGAAGGGGCGGCCGAAGGCTGTGCCTTAACCGGTGTCTCCACACATCCCATCACACAAAAGCTGCCTATGAAAAGGGCGGCTGTTCCCAATACCTTTCTTGTTGTCTCTTTCATTGTTTCTGTTGTCATATTGTTCATACTAAATGATTCTTTTCGTAATAAACTTGCACAAAAG
>ENA-OPCS01000647-OPCS01000647.1-human-gut-metagenome-genome-assembly--contig:-NODE-647-length-25950-cov-3.109403_pt1 | contig 25950 bp, 19 predicted proteins | sample MGYA00241256_ERZ501492 | MGnify/ENA primary metagenome ERZ501492 (study PRJEB25962, sample SAMEA2042512) | human gut metagenome | biome: human gut; feature: human-associated habitat; material: faeces... | reverse complement strand
CTCTCTTGTTAATAGTAATCTTTCCTGTACCTTCGCTTACGAAAATACGTGCAATTGCACGTTTACGTCTGCCTAATGCATTTACTACTTCCATTATATCTTATTTATATGAATTAATATCAATCATTTTCGGGCTCTGAGCTTCATGTTTGTGTTCGCTACCAGCGTATACATACAGGTTACCCAGCAATTTAGCTCCCAGGATATTCTTAGGAAGCATACCTTTCACTACTTTTTTCAGTAATCTCTCTTCGCCGTTCGGTTTAGTGATCAAACGGGCAGGAGTCATTTCTCTCTGACCACCAGGGTAGCCTGTATATGACAAATATACTCTGTCATTCCATTTGTTACCAGTCAGTTTTACTTTGTCTGCATTGATGATAATAACGTTATCACCGCAGTCTACGTGAGGAGTAAAGTTTGGTTTGTACTTTCCTCTCAGCAATTTTGCAACTTTTGCTCCCAGACGACCTAAAGTTTGGTCTGTAGCGTCAACGATAACCCATTCTTTGGTTACGGTCGCTTTGTTTGCAGAAATGGTCTTGTAACTTAAAGTATCCACTCTAATTTTGTTTTTTAAATGTTACTACTAAAAATTTTCTTCACCACATATCAGCCTCCCCGGACAAAGGAGGACTAACTTGCTATGAATTAATCTCTTATCATTTTGTGATAATAATCGGCTTGCAAAAGTACGGCTTTTCTTTGAATTGGCAAACTATTTCTAGCTTTTTTTGGATTTATCGGGTTGAATGACAAGGGAAACTTACTATATTTGTAGATAAGGTGCAGAAAATAAAAAGGCCTCCTCCGGATTGACACCGGGGAGGTCAAAAAACAACAAAGAATCTATATTGCAATCTAATTTATCGCACAATATCTTCCGGAAACTTAGCCGGCATCTCCACCCGTTTCCAGGTCTCATAATACCAAGCGTTCAGTTCATTTCCGTTCAGATCGTTCTTGATGAAGTATTTCAAATGCAGATAATCATTATCCTTTATTTCAAACTCCAGAATATTATCCTGATTATCGAGCATCGGAAGGTGGATATTCTTCTCGATACTCTCTTTATAAGAATCATCAGTCAACTGTTTATACGTACCATATCCTGTGATAATCGCATCCGAACCGGGAATAATGGTAAAATTCACGATTCTGCCGTCATCACTCAATACCTTAAATGTATTACTGGGTTTCAACGATCCCGGAACATCGGGAGATTCTGATACATAATGGCACAACTGCCAGATCCCTTTCAAATCGGCCGGTTTGAATTTGGTTTTCTTTTGGGCCGTCGCACCTGTTACCGCTAACAACATAATTGAAAGCATGGTAAAGAAATAGAGCTTTTTCATGACAATATGATTTTAGTTAACACTCTTGAATGCGCATGTCCAAATATAAAGATTTATTTTGAGAAAGTAACAATCAAATGCATAAAAAAACTCGCACAATCAAAAGATTATGCGAGTTTTACATAAATATACCGAAATATTAGAAATCAGCATTTCTCGGTGTACGTGGGAACGGTATCACGTCACGGATATTTGACATACCTGTTACAAACAGCAACAGACGTTCAAAACCGAGTCCGAAACCGGAGTGAGGACAAGTACCGAACTTACGGGTATCCAGATACCACCACATATCCTTCATCGGGATATGCATTTCTTCAATACGAGTCATCAACTTGTTATAATCCGCTTCACGTTCAGAACCACCAATGATCTCACCGATCTTCGGGAAAAGAACGTCCATCGCACGTACTGTCTTTCCATCCTCGTTCTGCTTCATATAGAAGGCTTTGATTTCCTTCGGATAATCAGTCAGAATCACCGGACGTTTGAAGTGTTCTTCCACCAGATAACGTTCGTGCTCGGAAGCCAAGTCTACCCCCCAGTAAACAGGGAATTCGAACTTGTGACCTTTCGCAACGGCATCTTCCAGAATCTTGATACCATCCGTATAAGGCAAACGAACGAAATCATCCTTCAATACACCTTGCAGACGTTCAATCAAGCCCTTATCGAACATATCGTTCAGGAACTTCACATCATCCGCACAGTTATCCAACGCCCATTTCACACAATATTTAATGAACTCTTCTGCCAAGTCCATATTGTCTGCGATGTCGTTGAAAGCAACTTCCGGCTCAATCATCCAAAACTCAGCCAAGTGACGGGGAGTATTGGAGTTTTCGGCACGGAACGTAGGACCGAATGTGTAGATAGCTCCCAAAGCAGTAGCTGCCAACTCACCTTCCAGCTGACCGGAAACAGTCAGACTTGCCTGCTTACCGAAGAAATCATCTTCGTATGAGATAGAACCTCTCTCATCTTTCTTCAAGTCATACAGGTTCATCGTAGTCACCTGGAACATCTGTCCGGCACCTTCACAATCGGAAGCCGTAATGATCGGCGTATGGAAATAGAAGAAGCCCTTTTCATGGAAGAACTTGTGAATAGCAATCGCCATGTTGTGACGGATGCGGAACACTGCACCGAATGTATTGGTACGCGGACGCAAGTGAGCAATCTCGCGCAAGAATTCCATAGAGTGGCCTTTCTTCTGTAATGGATATGTATTATCGCAAGTACCCAGCACTTCGATTTCACGAGCCTGCACTTCCACCTTTTGGCCGGAGCCTACCGATTCCACCATTTCACCGTTCACGCTGATACAAGCGCCGGTAGTAATCAGTTTCAGCATCTCTTCATCAAAATTAGCCAAATCTACTACGACCTGCAAATTATTTATTGTAGAACCGTCATTCAGTGCGATAAAGTTTACTTGTTTGCTACCTCTGCGGGTGCGAACCCATCCTTTCACATTGACCATAGCGCCAATATCCGTGCGCTTCAACAGGTCAACAATTTTTGTTCTACCAATCTTTTCCATTTAACTTATTCTTTTTAGATACAAGAAGACGAGGTTTCAAATGCAGGATGAATTCTTTCCTGCTTTCTTTCCCCGTCCTCTGCCAAGTTGTTATTTATTAACTTATTATTCAAACGAACCCATGCGGAGGTAGTTTACTTCTGCTTCCGACAGGTAACGCCAGTCTCCGCGGCGCAGACCTTTTTTGGTCAGCCCGGCGAAGAATACACGGTCGAGTTTTACTACTTTATAACCCAGTGATTCGAAAATACGGCGAACGATACGGTTCTTACCGGAGTGAATTTCGATACCTACCTGGTCTTTCTTGAAATCATCTGTGTAGCTGATAGCATCTGCATGGATTTCACCGTCTTCCAACTGTACGCCGGCTGCAATCTGATCCATATCTGCTTTTGTCAGGTTCTTGTCCAGATGAACATGATATATTTTCTTTTTCAAGAATTTCGGGTGTGTCAGCTTGGAAGCCAGATCACCGTCATTTGTCAACAGAAGTACACCAGTCGTGTTGCGGTCAAGACGTCCTACCGGATAAATACGTTCGTTGCAAGCGCCTTTTACCAGATCCATTACCGTACGGCGTTCCTGCGGATCATCCGATGTAGTAACCGTATCTTTCGGCTTATTCAACAGTACGTACACCTTACGTTCGATGCTAACCGGTTCATCGTGGAACTTCACCACATCCGAGCGTTTGATCTTTGTACCCAATTCAGTTACTACTTCACCGTTTACAGAAACCACACCTGCTGTGATAAACTCATCAGCTTCGCGACGTGAGCAAACACCGGCATTAGCCAGGAACTTGTTCAGACGAATCGGTTCGTTCGGATCAACAAACTGTTCCTTGTACTCAATCTGCTTCTTGATGCTATACTTAGCATTCGGATCGTAATCACTGGTACGCGGACGCGGACGATAGCCACCCTGCGAACGATCATTGTTAAATCTCGGACGATAGCCGCCACCACCGTTGTTATTACGATAGCCACCACCTTCACCACTGTTGAAGCGGGGACGATATGGACGGTCACCGCCATCACGGTTGTAAGGACGCTGAGGACGGTCGCCACCTTCACCACTGTTGAAACGGGGACGGTACGGACGGTCGCCATAAGAGCGTTGCTCGCCACCTTCACGATTGTAAGGACGCTGCGGACGATCGCCACCTTCGCCGTTCGGATTGAATCTCGGACGATACGGACGGTCTCCACCTTCACGGTTGTAAGAAGGGCGTTGAGGACGATCATAAGAACGTTGTTCACCACCTTCGCGGTTGTAAGGACGTTGCGGACGTTCGCCTCCTTCATTGTTGCTATTGAAGCGAGAACGATACGGACGGTCTCCACCTTCACGATTGTAAGAAGGACGTTGGGGGCGATCATAAGAACGTTCACCATAAGAACGCTGTGGGCGCTCTCCACCTTCACTATTCGGATTAAATCGCGGGCGATACGGACGATCCCCACCTTCACGGTTGTAAGAAGGACGATACGGACGTTCTCCACCTTCTCTGTTGTAAGACTTGTTACCATCACGGCCGGCACCTGTATTCTCCTCATTGTAAGAATTTTCGCGCCATTCTTCGTTTTCTGTGCTCATTTTTTTATTCGAATAAAATTAGACTTTGGCCTCACGGCCTATTTAAAAAACACGTTTATTGTATAAGTAAACAATTAAAGTCCCGTATATGTATGCGGAGTAATTGCTCTTAACTCTTTTTTAATATCTTCGCTTACGTTCAAGCCTTCGATAAACTCTTTAATAGAACTTTCTGTAATAGCCTGGTTGGTCCGGGTCAAAGCTTTCAATGCTTCATACGGATGCGGGTAAGCCTCGCGGCGTAAAATCGTCTGGATTGCCTCAGCCACTACGCTCCAGCAGTTGTCCAGATCACGGTAAATAGCCGGTTCGTTCAGCAACAGTTTGCGAAGTCCTTTCAGTGAACTCTGAATAGCAATCACGATATGACCGAAAGGCACGCCTACATTACGGAGCACCGTAGAGTCTGTCAGGTCACGCTGCAAACGGGAAACAGGCAGTTTCACAGCCAGGTGTTCCAGAATAGAAGTTGCGATACCCAAATTACCTTCCGCATTTTCAAAGTCGATCGGATTCACTTTATGCGGCATCGCGCTTGATCCTACCTCACCGGCTTTGATCTTCTGCTTGAAGTATTCCATAGAAATATATTGCCAGAAGTCACGGTTCATATCCACCATTATGGTGTTGATACGTTTCATCGCGTCAAAGACAGCAGACAAGTTATCGTAGTTCGAAATCTGAGTGGTATATTCTTCGCGTTCCAGTCCCAGTTTCTCTGCAACAAACCGATTACCGAATTGTTTCCAGTCATATTGAGGATATGCTACATGATGAGCATTGTAATTTCCGGTAGCGCCACCGAATTTTGCAGTGATCGGACATGCTTTCAGCATAGCCAGCTGACGTTCCAGGCGGTAAACGAATACCATCACTTCCTTACCCAGACGAGTCGGAGAAGCCGGTTGCCCATGAGTTTTGGCAAGCATCGGGATTTCAGCCCATTCTGTTGCATACGTTTTCAGTTGTGCAATCAGTTCTTCGATCAGCGGATAATAGACTTTATCCAAAGCTTCCTTGATAGAAAGAGGCACAGACGTATTATTAATGTCTTGAGAAGTCAATCCGAAGTGAATGAATTCTTTATAGTCATCCATTCCACCCAGCTTATCGAATTCTTCTTTCAGGAAATATTCTACGGCTTTTACATCATGGTTGGTTACACTTTCGATATCTTTAATGCGTTGCGCATCTGCTTCCGAGAAGTTACGGTAGATATTCCGTAAAGTTTCAAACACGCTGCTATCGATTCCTTTCAACTGCGGCAAAGGAAGTTCGCACAAGGTGATAAAGTATTCCACCTCTACCTGTACACGGTATTTAATCAGTGCAAATTCAGAGAAATAAGCTGCCAAAGCTTTAGTTTTGCCTCTATATCGACCATCAATCGGAGATATGGCCGTTAATACATCAAGTTCCATACGTTTTCTTAGATAATTATCAGACTGCAAAATTAACTCTTTTTCCTGAGTTATAAGGCAAAAGGATAAAGAAAGTTTGTATAAAAGCGGTAAGAAATAAAAAAAGTCTCACGAATTTCTTCGTAAGACTTCTATTTCGTGGGCGCTGAGGGATTCGAACCCCCGACCCTCTGGGTGTAAACCAGATGCTCTGAACCAGCTGAGCTAAGCGCCCGTACACTTTCGTTTCAAAAGCGATGCAAAGGTACAGCTTATTTTGAGATTACCAAAATAATTGCGAACTATTTTCTAAGAAAAACATACAGAAAGATATATACTTATTGAAATTCAGCAATTTAACAAAAAACTTTTTTTTTCATCAAAGAATCATCCTTATAACTCATGTTTTCTCTTCCCGGTTTACGGGAGGATATAACTTCCCGGTGGAAGTACCTTTTCTTTGCCAGCAGGCAATACCACTACAGCAGTAGTACCCGGAGGAACGATTACATGTATATTCACGATACGGTCTTGTTTCTTTATATCTACCCGTATATCGCCGTAAAGAGTAGGTACCACTGCCGATGCCTCGTTTAACATACCAAGCTGCGGAGCTACCCGAAAATGCTTGAAGCCAGGCTTCAGAGGTTCTATTCCGCATAACTTTTGACTCAATATAGTCAACGGACCACCGCTCCACGCATGGTTGATAGTACCACCCCCGAAACCTTCGGCACCTATTCCCCACCCCTCGAATAAGGTAGTATAAGGATATGCCATCATTTTAGTATACCGGCTACGCATACGCTCCAATGCAAAGTTCGGTTCCCCCATCACAAAGAGAGCTTCCATGATATATTTTTCCATATAGGGACTGGCATGATATTCCTTCTTGAAAACCTTCAGCAAAGCCTTATATCTTCCCACCGGAGCCAATCCACTCACAACGGCCATAGCCTGAGAGCGGTCATCAGTTTCACCTTTATACGATCTGGAACGATAAGCGGTACCCGTCCAATAACGATTATCAAAAGCAGCGGCAATACGCTTCATCATTTCGTCTACCCGATTGGCATCGTTTTGTTTATATAAATAAAGTGCGAATTCTTTCTCAGCCTTAAGAGCCAAATAATACCAACAAGTAGTAAGAACTTCCAGGTCAACGTCAGTCCCCCAGTCGCCCCAATTCCAGTCACCGGGACGGGGAATAGGAAATCCCTGCGCATCCACCTTCCACACTTCATGCAGGTATTTTTTCATTCCCTCATAAATGTGAGGAACAAATGAATAATCACCACTATAAAATGCCTGTGTATAAAATCCATACCATCCGACAGAGGCGAGCATTTGCAGAGGCAACTCTTTACACCAGTTAGCCGATGGAACCGGAGAGGCAATAATCCCATCCGCCCGTTGCCAATTCATCAGTTCATAAATGCCTTTGACAGCCAATTGCCAGCCACGCGGGTCGAGCGCATAGAAAGCTTCACCCAGCTCGTTCACTTCATCTCCCCACCACTGCGCACGTTCGCGATCAGGGCAATCCATATAATTGTCGCGCATGGTAATATATAAGGTACGGGCACTCCGTTTCCAGAGCTCGGTAAAGAAAGCATCATCACAGGTGAAAGTCCCCTTTATGTCTGCATTATAACCCGTTTCCCGATATTTAAGCCCCAATACTTCCACTCCGGCAGGAATCACATACAGCATTTCATGTCCGTTCATCCATCCAAAATTTTCATAGCTCTGTTCACCTTCGCGAGTAATATATTCCGCCCGCACATTGTTTGCACTGCCACCTGTATAATTATCAGTCAGCATACCAATCTTCAATCCGGCAGGAGCTTTCACATGCAAGTAAGGAGTAATCTGGCAATTATATGGCAGACGGCAACGAATAGTATCCCCGGTTTCATTCTTCACCACCTCCGGGTATTCCCTTAATCCGCTATCCTTCCACATCGGAATGGGACGAGGCACCAATTTTCCAAACGGCATTTCATTCGGAAAGCCAATTTCGATGGCCGGGCCTAACTTACCCCCAAAAGAAGGTTGATTCCAGCCTGCCAACTCTTTGCGTGCATCGAAGCGGATATTACTTTCGGACAAACGATAATTAGGGAATGGCGCTTCTGTATTCTGATAAGCCTGATACACACTGCACTGCCAATTCTTATCACTGACAATAGTCACCCCCGATGCCCGGGCACTAAAAAGCAGAGCAGCAGTCCCACTGTTTACATGACTGAACCCATTCTTTCCAAAATGCCACACTAACAAGGCAATAACATTGTTTCCTTTCTTCAGATAAGGAGCCATATCCACCCGGTCATAATAAGTAGCTCCGGGAGCCGGACCACGCTTCAGCCCACCTTCAAAAACGACCAGTTCTCCATTAATCCACAACCAGTATTTAGAGTCCACGGCAATGTTGGCAATCATCTCACCGGGAACACCGGGAAGCTCGATTGTTTTACGGAAACAAAGCCAAGTGTTCGGAGTACTTTGAGAATGTTCACTGCCAATCCATCTGGATTGGGGAAGAAAATCGTCTGCTGCTTTTAATTGTCCAGCCAACATACAAACTAAAACAATAAAGAAAAGGGGGATTTTTTTCATGGTTCAAGATCGTATTTTGATTTAACAGATAACTGAATTCACATCACTTCATCGTTCCGGCATCACCTTTCTGATCACCTTCGCCGGATTTCCTACCGCCACACTATCATCGGGTATGTTTTTCGTCACCACACTTCCGGCGCCAATAATACAGCGATCACCAATTGTTACGCCGGGACAAATAACAGCACCACCGCCAATCCAGCAATCCTCTCCTATCGTCACCGGATAGGCATATTCCTTCGGAGTACGACGTTCTACATAATCCATCGGATGTTGTGGAGTATAAATCTGCACACAAGGTCCCACCAATGTATGGGCACCAATCGTGATATAACCTCCGTCCAGAAAAGTACAATTTGCATTCACAAATACGTGTTCACCCAGACGTATACCATCCCCATGATCGCAATGGAAAGGCGGGCACACAACGGATGTCTCCGGTATTCCCGGTATCAGGTCTTCCAACAATCCTCTGTAAGCCTCATCGTAAGTACTCAATTGCCGCATCCTTGCCAGCAACTTCTTGGCATATTCAAACTTTACCTGTACTTCCGGGGCAGACATATCCGCCAGTTGCGAACTACGCATTTTCTCTACTTCATTCATATATTTCAATTACCAGATTATACTCTCAAAAGCGTAATTATTCCCCCTTTCACTATTACACTCTCCACAAAAATAGATATTTATTCCAAACAGCCAACCATATTGATAAAAAGAAACAGTAAATATTTTCAAAAAAATCGCAGCTATACTATCTGGCATGCAAAAAATATTCGTATATTTATTGCAATTTAAACAGAAACAAGCATTCGCAATAAAACTATTTTAAAGACAAACAGATAAGTTCCCACGCTTTTTTCTTTTATCAAGAAGAAAGAATCATAATAATACTGCTCTGAGAACTGGCAGTACAGTGTATTACCTTCAAATTTTGTATTATGAAAATGACAAAATTAATTTATTTGCTGTACCATTACTAGTGGCTTCATGTATTAGCGAAGAAGCACCTATTACAGATGCGTCTGATCACTTCTTCAAAGTTTCCACTGCCAACCCAGACATTCAGCAAATTGTTTTCCTGCTAAAACAGAAAAATGATTCAGTGGAATTTACCTCTAAGTTCATTAATGCTTTTACCAAGGAGAATCAACAGGAATATGTCTTGGCAGGCAGATGGAAAGCAATCAGCTTTTTCATGAAATGATGCATGCTTACCGAGCTTATCAAGAAACCACTGCGTCATACAAAGAATCAACTCTGAATGGAGAAATAGAAGCATGGTACGCACAATATCTTTACACGAGCAACTTACCAGAATATAAAGACAGTAAGTGGGAAGACAGGGACAATACAGACCCCCGTCGCAGAAGAATAAAAAGTTTAACGAATTACATTGATAATAAAGGGAATTTACTTCCCGGAGTGAATCGTACCGATTTAGAAAGTAAAATAAAAGATGATATCGTCCCTACTTTCCATAAGTATCACTACACAGCGGATAAATACCCCTTCGAATATAACCGACCGGGATTAGAGAATTTTAAATGTATAAATAAGCTAACAATAAATTGCTGATTATGAAAACTATATTCTTTTTTATATGCATATCACTTTGTACTACATATATATATGCACAGACAAATTATTATGCTGTAACTAAAACATTCAATGAAAATGGTTACACCTACCAATGCGATGTGGCAGCGTCAAAGACAGTCACACTCTATAACAAGAGTAACAAATTACTCTTTACTACTCAAAGTTACAAAAATACAGGAGAAACTTTCTCACAAACAGATGAAGGTATCGCTTTACTCCAATATGACGCATGGACACGAGCAGAGCGCCTTTCCATTGTAAATACTGCATTTTCTGCTAGTGAAAAACAAAGAGTAAAAGGCCACGAGCTCATAATAACAATGTGCATAAATTCAGATACCGGCAAGGTTGATGAGGTCGAATTTTCTTTCATGAACTTCGGTACTTATGCCACAATCCCTATCTCTGTTTACCGTAAAATCGAAACAGATTTAAAAGAAAAGGTCTGGTATATCCCTACTGAAGAGGGCAAAAAATTAAATTATATATACTATTGGTGGGCACAAGAGCCCCAATAATAAGCCTTATAGTCAGTGGTAGCGCCAGAAAAAAAGATAAAAAAGGAGGACACTCTTTCTGATAGAGCATCCTCCTTTTTATTTCCTCTTCAGTTACTTATATTCCTGCCAATTCTTGATAGCAATATCTTCCAACTTCAGTTCGCAGAATGCTTCGATGAAAGCACTTGCCAGACGAGCATTCGTAATCAACGGAATGTTATGGTCGATAGCACCACGACGGATACGGTAACCGTTCGTCAGTTCACGTTTCGTATGATTCTTCGGAATGTTGACAATCAAATCGAATTTGTGTTCGGCAATCATCTTCATCACGTTGTTCTCTGCGTCAGGACGTTCATCGGGCCAGTAAACAGCTTCAGTGCCCACTCCATGAGCATTCAGGAAAGCGGCTGTACCTGCCGTTGCATAAATCTTATATCCTTTATTGAAGAGCATGCGGCTGGACTCCAGCAAATCTACTTTCGATTTCATGGCACCGGAAGAGAACATCACTCCCTTTTGAGGAATCTGGAAGCCGGTAGCAATCATGGCGCTCAGCAATGCTTCGGAGAAATCATCACCGATACAGCCTACTTCACCGGTAGAAGACATATCCACACCCAGTACCGGGTCTGCCTTGTGCAGACGGGAGAAAGAGAACTGAGAAGCTTTCACACCAATCCAGTCGATATCGAATGCCGACTTGTCAGGACGAGTATAAGGAGCATCCAACATGATGCGGGTAGCAGTTTCAATAAAGTTACGCTTCAGCACCTTAGACACGAACGGGAAACTACGTGAAGCACGAAGGTTACATTCGATTACCTTCACCTCATTGTTACGTGCCAGGAACTGAATATTGAACGGACCGGAGATATTGAGTTCCTTTGCAATCTGACGGCTGATTTTCTTGATACGACGTGCCGTAGCAAAGTAAATCTTCTGTGCAGGGAATACCAATGTAGCGTCACCGGAGTGTACACCGGCAAACTCCACATGCTCGGAAATAGCATATTCCACCACTTCACCATTCTGGGCAACAGCATCAAATTCGATTTCTTTTGTGTTCTGCAAGAACTGAGAAATTACCACCGGATATTCTTTAGATACTTCAGCAGCCATTTTCAGGAAGTTCTCCAATTCTTCTTCATCATAGCATACGTTCATCGCAGCACCCGAAAGTACATAAGACGGACGAACCAGTACCGGATAACCCACTTTCTCTACGAAACCTTTCACATCTTCCAGACTGGTAAGCTCTTGCCAAGCCGGCTGGTCGATACCCAGTTGGTCGAGCATAGCAGAGAACTTATTACGGTTTTCAGCACGGTCGATAGAAAGAGGAGAAGTTCCCAGGATGGGCACTGACTGACGATGCAGTTTCATTGCCAGGTTGTTCGGGATCTGTCCGCCTACAGATACGATTACACCGCGCGGCTGTTCCAGGTCAATAACATCGAGTACACGCTCAAAAGACAGCTCATCGAAGTAAAGACGATCACACATATCATAGTCAGTAGATACGGTTTCAGGGTTATAGTTAATCATGATGGACTTGTAGCCCAGCTTACGTGCAGTCTGCACGGCATTTACCGAACACCAGTCGAACTCTACGGAAGACCCGATACGGTAAGCACCGGAACCCAGTACAACCACTGACTTTTCATTCTTGTAATAGTTTACGTCATAACCCTCAACGGCGTACGTCATATACAGGTAATTAGTCAGTTCAGGATGCTCGGAAGCAATCGTATTGATACGTTTTACAGCCGGCAGGATGCCCAACTCTTTACGACGTGCACGCACCATCAGATTTTCTTTCTCCATATTGCCTTGCGGCTCGAGTACGAAACGCGCAATCTGGAAGTCAGAGAAGCCCAGCACTTTTGCCTGACGCAATACGTCGGCCGGAATATCTTCCACCTTATTATATTGGGAAAGCTTCAACTTATAGTCAACAATGTTCTTCAACTTGCCAAGGAACCAGGGATCAATCTTGGTCAGGTCAAAGATGCGGTCTATCGTATAGCCATTCTCCAAAGCTTCAGCAATAGCAAATACACGCAAGTCAGTAGGACGTGAAAGCTCACGATCCAGATCATCGAAGTGCAGGTCGTTGCCTACAAATCCGTGCATACCCTGACCGATCATACGCAAACCTTTCTGGATGATTTCTTCGAAAGAACGTCCGATAGACATGATTTCACCTACAGACTTCATGCTGGAACCGATTTCACGGGATACACCTACGAACTTCGTCAAGTCCCAACGAGGAATCTTACAAATCAGATAATCCAGTTGCGGAGCTACATACGCTGAATACGGAGTACCCATTTCACCAATCTGATCGAGCGTATAGCCCAATGCGATCTTAGCGGCCACGAATGCCAACGGATAACCCGTAGCCTTAGAAGCCAAAGCAGAAGAACGCGACAGACGGGCATTCACCTCAATCACACGGTAGTCGTTAGTTTCCGCATTAAATGCATACTGAATGTTACATTCGCCCACAATGCCCAGATGACGGATACACTTCGTAGAAAGATCTTGCAACATCTTCACCTGCTCGTCAGTCAGCGAACAAGTCGGAGCCACTACAATAGACTCTCCCGTATGGATACCCAGCGGGTCGAAGTTTTCCATGCTTGCCACCGTGAAGCAGTGGTCATTAGCATCGCGGATTACTTCGAACTCAATTTCTTTCCAACCTTTCAGAGACTCTTCTACAAGAATTTGTTTAGAGAAAGCGAAAGAGCTTTCGGCCAACTTCAGGAACTCTTCTTTATCCTGGCAGATGCCGCTACCCAAACCGCCCAGTGCATAAGCGGAACGAACCATAACCGGAAAACCGATGCGTTCAGCAGCAGCAATTGCATCTTCCATACTTTCTACAGCCTGGCTGACGGGAGTTTTCATATCGATCTCGTCCAGCTTCTTCACGAAGAGGTCACGGTCTTCCGTATACATGATAGCTTCCACCGAAGTTCCTAATACGCGCACACCGTACTTAGCCAGCACACCGCTTGTGTACAACTCGGCACCGCAGTTCAGAGCCGTCTGACCACCGAAGGCCAACAGAATACCATCGGGACGTTCTTTCTTGATGATTTCTTCTACGAAATAAGTGGTTACAGGCAAGAAATAAACCTGATCTGCAATACCTTCCGATGTTTGGATAGTAGCAATATTCGGGTTCACCAACACTGAACTGATACCTTCTTCACGCAGAGCCTTCAATGCCTGCGAACCGGAATAGTCGAACTCCCCGGCCTGACCGATCTTGAGTGCACCTGAGCCCAAGACCAACACTTTCTTCAAATTCTTTTCCATATATTCTCTTGTTGTCTATTAAGTTTCTTCCTATACATTCGGGCACAAAAAAAATGCGTTACCCAACAAAGGATTAACGCATTACCAAAGAACTAACAATATCTTCTCAGAGAAAGAGAAATCATCGACTAACGAATGAAATTCATTCGAATACAGATTATATGTATCTCTTTTTCCGTGTTGTTGCATCGTTGTTTTAAAATTTGTGCAAAGTAACGACTTATTTCGATAATAAACAAATTTAGAGCCTGTCTTTATTCTCTATATTTATTTAAAATAGCAATTGCCTCCTATTAAGCTATTTAAAAGCATGATATAGTACCGCCATTAGTTTCATCAGCTGAAACTTGTAGTTTCATGCCTTGAAACTATCAGTTTCTCGGTGTGAAACTACAGGGTTCAAGGCATGAAACCGCCAGTTCCACACCGAGAAACTAATCACCACTTATAGACTTCCGAATAAGACTCAAACTGAAGTGCGTCGGTAATGCCGTTCTGAGTAAATATATGCCTGATATATCGTTGACCTTCAGGCGTAATGAAACGCTCTTTACGGTAGATCCGATAATAATGCGTCTTGCCGAAGTAGGAAACAATCTGGTGCCGCATATCGGCTGCTAAGCTAAGAGGAACATCGTCAAATAAGTTTCTTACCCCCCATGCCACACGTATCTTCTGGATAGGCAGGAAATAGGAACACTGAGAAGAATCGGCAGGAATAGCTGCCGGACTGAGAATTGTAATCAAAGGTTTATCAGCCGTGCAATGCCGCGCAGCCAAACGGCGCAAGCAAGTATCTGACCTGGAACAATCGTCCTTGAAACAATGAATAAACCCTTGAGGGACCGCTTGATAATCAAAATCTGTTTTCATCGCGTTTTATATTAAGTATATTTCCACAAAGGTAAACTCTTTTTTCAGGAAAAGCAACAAGAGTATGGTTTCTCTTTCGCTTCTCTAAAGAATTATGAAGCTAAAGTCAGAGAAAAGCGTTACCTTTGTATTCATTTTCAAAGAAAAACATAATAAATAGAATAATATAAATATGTCTAAAGAGAAAATCATCCTCACGGGCGACCGCCCTACAGGACGCCTGCACATAGGACATTATGTGGGCTCATTGAGAAGAAGAGTGGAGTTGCAGAACTCCGGTTTGTATGACAAGATATTCGTTTTCATTGCCGATGCACAAGCATTGACTGACAATGTGGACAACCCGGAAAAGGTACGTCAGAATGTTATCGAAGTGGCGCTTGACTATCTGGCGTGCGGACTGGACCCGGCAAAAAGCACTATCTTCATTCAATCTCAGATTGCCGAACTGTGCGAATTGAGTTTTTACTTCATGAATATGGTGACCGTAAGCCGCCTGCAACGTAATCCTACAGTAAAGGCAGAAATTCAGTTGCGCAACTTCGACGCCAGTATCCCAGTAGGTTTCTTCACCTACCCCATCAGCCAGACTGCGGACATTGCCGCTTTCAAGGCAACAACTGTCCCTGTGGGCGAAGATCAGGAACCAATGTTGGAACAGGCACGCGAAATCGTTCGTCGTTTCAACTATATCTATGGCGAAACACTGGTTGAGCCGGAAATCCTCCTGCCCGAAAACGCCGCCTGTCTGCGCCTGCCCGGAACAGACGGAAAAGCCAAGATGAGCAAGAGCCTGGGCAACTGTATCTACCTCTCCGACTCTGCCGACGAAGTACAGAAGAAAGTGAAAGGTATGTATACCGATCCCGACCACTTGCGTGTTCAAGACCCGGGTAAAGTAGAAGGCAACCCTGTATTTACTTATCTGGATGCTTTCTGCCGTCCCGAACACTTCGGCCTTTACCTGCCCGAATATCCGAACCTCGATGAACTGAAAGCACATTATCAGCGTGGCGGTCTGGGTGATATGAAGGTGAAAGGATTCCTTAACTCCATCATGCAGGAAACGCTGGAACCGATTCGCAATCGTCGCAAAGAATTTGAAAAAGACATTCCTGCCATCTATGACATGCTGAAGAAAGGTTGCGACGCAGCACGCGAAGTTGCCGCCGCTACATTGGATGATGTACGCAAAGCAATGAAGATCAACTATTTCGACGATGCGGAACTGATAGCAGAACAAGTGAAGAAATTCAGCGGAGAATAAAAAGCAATATCCTCTGTTACGAGTAACGCCCTGGCCTCCCGTAGAATCTACGAGAGAACAGGGCGTTCCCTTTTTAATGGAAAGACTATATTTAGTTAGCAGATTTCACTAATACCACACGGTTCAGGATCGGTTGACCAAATTTGTCTACACCACCACCGGCTTCCACATTCAAGCGATCGGCAGCAATACCGTAATTCTTAACCAATGCATTCTTAACAGCTTGTGCACGTTTCAAGCTCAACTCCTTGTTGAATGCCGGAGTACCGGTTGCAGAGTCAGCATAACCGTTTACGGTGTACGTTGCATTCGGGAACTGTTTCATTTGTTCTGCCAGATAAGACAGGTTCATGATTTCACGCGGAGACAATTCAGCAGAACCAATCTGGAAGAATACGGTACGCGGTGCGATATCCGGATCCGGAACAATCACCTGTGTTTCTGTTACTTCAGCCACCGGCTGGTTTTCAGCCTGTACCAGTGCATTCTTCAATTCTGCATTCTGTGCACCCATCATAGCCAACTTATCCTGCATGGCGGCCAGTTCGATCTGAGAGATCAACTGCGGCATCGGACGACGGAAACCACGGGCGGGGAAACGATAAGTCAGACCAACCGTAGCGCTCAATACGCCATCATATCCGTGATCACCACCTACTTCACCATCAAATTTATCTTCAGCAGCCATTGCGCTCAATTCCAGGTTAATATCTACCGCATTCGAAATACGGAATTTATTGATAATACCTGCATTCACAGACAAAGCTTCGCGATGAGGTTTGGAGTAATTGTGAGTGAAACCGGCACCTACATAAGGAATAATCTCATAAACACGATGCTGATTATAACCTCCGAAAAGAGCATTCAGATTGAACATCACGTCACCGTGCAAGTTCATATAGTCAAAACGTTGTTTATAGTAACCGTCTTTCAGCTCGGCACCCTTCACGTAGTCGGCACCTTTATCATAAGTAAAGCCTCTAGCCTGCAAACCGCTATATTGCAGACGCAATCCCAAACCGGGAGTAAACCATTTACCGACAGAGATATTCAATGTAGGACTGATACGCTTACCAAAACTTCCTGCACTATCATTATCACCAAAAGTAGCTTCAGCACCGCCGCCGATAGAGAAGAACCAATTGCTCCAGAAAGGATTGGTGATTACCTGATATTTATCCTGTACCTGGATAATTTCGTATTCGACTACTTCAGTCTTCTGTTGCGCCATAGCAGCAGAAGACAAACCGGCCAAAGCCAGTAACATTAGAATCTTTTTCATATACCTTAAATAGTTAAGTGGTTAATTTAAATTCATTATTGTAACTGTTTAAATAACACCATCCGAACTAAAAGGTTTTACGAAGATAGTTTTTTTTGTTCCGACTGATTATACTACTTTAACGAGCAAATAGTTTTTCAATATCTTCTTCTTTAATCGTTGACAATACGGTACGTCCATCCGGTGTATAATTCGGAGTAGGACAAGCAAACAGATTATCTACCAGATTAGCCATTTCTTCATTGCTCAACACCTGGCCGTAAACAATGGCAGCAGCCTTCGCCAGTGTCAGAGCCAACATCGTTTGCACTTCTTCCTTCACGTCATTTCCCTTTTCCATTGCCGTATGCACCATATTACGCACCAGCTCCACCGGATTCAACCCTTCAATGCCGGACGGAATGCCATTGATCGCATAACTTCCTCCTCCCAGAGGTGTCAGTTCAAACCCAACTGCCGAGAAGTCTTCCATGATGCTTTCCAACACCGCAGCTTCCGAAGCGGGCAATTGCACGATTTCAGGAAACAAAACTCCTTGAGAAACCCCTTGTTTCTGACGTATTTGATTCATATAACGTTCAAACAACACCCGGATATGCGCCCGGTGCTGGTCTATCAGCATCAAACCGGATTTTACCGAAGTCAGAATAAAGCGCCCTTTGAATTGAAAATGCTGCGCACCTTTCTCCACTGCCGGTTCGTTGGTATACAACGATGCAGATGGAGAGGATACAGTTTCCGTCTCCTGAACATACGGAGTACGTTCTTCGGACATATCTACCGATGCAGGTGCAGAAGTCCAGTCCGTTTCGTCTACAAAAGGTTCTTCTTCCATAGGCGTATTCATCTTACTGGCTTTCTCCAGACCATCATACAGTCCTTCCCAATCCACTTTCGGCCGGGAATAGCTACCCCCACCACTATAAGAGGAAGCGGAAGAAGTCTTGAACGGGTTGAAGTCTGAATTATAATGCACCTTCGGAGGCTCTATCGGACGAGTCTGATCGAATGCGGGAATATCCGGCATACCTTCCGTATCGAAATCAATGGACGGCACAGCATTGAATTTACCCAATGACTCTTTTACCGCTGCGGAAACGATCTGCCAAATTGCCTGCTCGTTTTCAAACTTAATCTCGGTCTTGGTAGGATGTATATTCACATCAATGTTGGCCGGGTCCACATCAAAGTAAATGAAATAGGAAATCTGTTCGCCTGCCGGAATCAATTGTTCATAAGCATCCATCACCGCTTTATGGAAATATGGATGACGCATATAACGCCCGTTCACAAAGAAATACTGATGAGCTCCTTTCTTACGCGCCGTCTCCGGTTTGGCAACAAAACCAGATACCTTCACCATAGTAGTATCCACATCTACCGACAGCAGATGCTGGTTCAACTTCTTGCCAAATACGGCAAGAATACGTTGGCGAAGTGGCATCGCAGGCAGGTTGAATAATTCGGTATCATTACTATATAAGTAGAAAGCCACTTCGGGATGTACCAGAGCTATGCGTTCAAATTCAGTAAGGATATTGCTCAATTCCGTCGAGTTCGCTTTCAGGAACTTGCGGCGGGCAGGTATATTAAAGAATAAGTTCTTAATGGAAAAGTTACTTCCTTTAGGACACGAAACGGCTTCCTGACTTTCTACTTTAGAGCCGGCTATCACAATCCGTGTACCCAGTTCCTCATTCGCCATACGGGTTTTGAGTTCTACTTCCGCCACCGCAGCAACAGAAGCCAACGCCTCTCCACGGAATCCCATCGTGCGCAAGGCAAATAAATCGGCAGCCTGCCTTATCTTAGAGGTGGCATGGCGTTCGAAAGCAAGGCGCGCATCCGTTTCGGACATGCCTTTACCATCGTCAATCACCTGTATACAGGTTTTCCCTGCATCCGTCACCAATACGTGTATTTCTTGTGCTTCGGCATCAATCGCATTCTCTACCAATTCCTTAATGACGGACGCCGGACGCTGAATCACCTCTCCGGCAGCAATCTGATTGGCAACCGAATCGGGCAGCAAATGAATTATGTCGCTCATGATAATTACAAATTATGAATTATGAATTACAAATAACGAATAACAACAGGTTCCATGATGCTACATTGTAATTCGTAATTAAATTAAATGATTCCGGTGCTTATGGCATACCACAAGTATATCAGCAAAGCAATAATCACCAGTATCACCCCCAGGTGTACCGGTTTACGCCCGCTTTCCTTGCGTCGTTTCAAGTGGGTAGTGCCTTCTACGAACTTTCCCCGGATATCTTCCGGTGAGAACTCCTTCTCAGGCAACATTCCCAATTCACGTTTGGCGCTTTCTTCCATCTTCGCCAACTTCTCTTTCCGCTCATCCACATATATATATGGATGATTAAAGCCACGAGGCTTTCTCATTGTGAACATTCCCATAGCGCTTATTTATTTCTTTTTATATTCATATTCCTTGGTGAAACTATAGGCTTACGATCTGATTTCTGCAATTGTTCGCCAGCCCTTTTACCTCTCCACTCAAATATATCTTCCTTATTCCTCGGACGGATATAGTCAAACCAGACAAAAGGAGGCAACTTATATTTGTCAGCCGGAATCTGATCCATCGGATAGAGCGTACCATTCGCTTTCCCTATAAAAGCTCCTTGCTCCATACGCCTTTCTTTCAGCAACATACGCAGGAAACTGCCCTCAGAATAGTTCAATCCTATCATGGTACTGTCTTTATCGTCTATCGGATAGAAGACAACCAATACATTACCGTTCACATCCACCTGACGCATATCCCCGCCGACAAAAAAGCCTTTCATCTCCTTGCCCGTCACTTGGTTGTAATGAACAGAATCTTTCTGCTCCACAGCCAAAGCCTGATTGATTATGTGCGCCCAGTCTATGGTACTGTCATTCATATAGACTTTAATTTCCTCACCCAACAATTGTTGTGAGCCATGCCATAAGATAGGATCAGTATACATAGTCATGCAAGAGTCTTTAGAATTATACACCAAAGAATCGCATACTGCCTGAACATCCGTACGGTAAGCACGTACTTTATGATACACCCTCATCTCACGAAACATGGAGTCCGTATTTATATGATAGGTAATCAACCGCAGTGTATCACCATGCATAAACAAACTGTCACCTTGTGAATAATCAATGGCAACTGCACGTTGAGTGGCAAGTGCACTTCCCGTGATCTCATTGTAGAAACAATAGTTACCCGTGAGCATATTCCTGTTAATGGTATCATTCATCTGCACATTGTCAAATGCTTCACCATATCCCAAAACACGATCATAGAAAATACTGTCACCCGTCAGTTTCTTGCCTTCGTTGGTCAGCACGGAACGATCCAGCAGTTCAGCCTGCTCTGTAGTGGTATTATAAATACCTCGTTCGGAATAGATGTGGTTCTTATCACTCACAATATCCGAAGGACCCAGAATCGTAGCAATCTTCGTATCGGTGCTATATTTCAGGGTATCCGAAGTCAATACAAATTTCGGATTAACCAACTTCACATCATGGTTGAATACGGATATTTTCGTGGCCGGACTATATTCCCCCCACTCGGAAGTCAGCACATTCTCTTCATCGGTCAGTGTACCGCCATCGAAGTAATAACCCAGATTATACAAACGGTCGTAGTTTAAACTATCCGTTGTCAATACCGTATTCCGGTTAATCATGCGGACATTCTCACGAAGCATTGCCAACTGCGACATACCGTCATAATACAGATAATCTCCATAAATAAAGAGCGTATCCCCCTGTTCCATACGAACATTACCGAAAGCTTCCACCGAATTTGTCTTCTCGTAAATCAACGCACTGTCACAGTACATATACATACTGTCATGACGCAGCTTTACCGACCGGATCAGAATCTGAACATCCGGAAGCAGAATTTTATCCGCCTGCGCCTCCTCAGCGTAAAGCAAATCAACCCGGGTTTTCTTCTTTTCCGGCTGTTTCGGCTTATCCTGGGCACTCAGCAAACAGATGCCAAACAGGCATAGAAGGCCTGTGAGAAGGAATCTATGCCTGTTCAGAAAATTATTTCTTGTATTTTTCTTCTGCATACAAAAAGTTAGTGTATCACCCGGGATCAGTCTTTAATCCAACCCGGATACTTAAATGTACAGTTCTTCCAATTTTCGTTGATACGCACGTACGTATGTTTTTGTTTTTCGCGAATCCATTTATCCAGCATCTCGTCACGGCGTTTCTCCAATACAATTTCCTTCAGGTTCTGATAGTCTTCCGAAATAGTTGCTTTGTGTCCGTTGATGCGGCTTTTCAGTTTCACGATTACACATTCTTCTTTACCAGTCTTCTGCGGAATCATTGTGAATGCCTCGGAGATTTCTCCTACTTTCATCTTATCCACCACTTTAGCAATCTCGGGCGGAAGTTCCTGCATCTCAAACTTTGACGTATTGGTTTGAGGGTTAGGTAACAGACCGTGATTGTTACGTGTATCCTTATCCTGTGAAAGTACGGAAGCAGCTTCTTCAAAAGTAAACTTACCGTTACGGATGTCATCGGCAATAGAGTCCAGACGGGCAGTACCTGCCATCAGCGCTTCTTCCGGTACGTGGGGCTTCAACAAGATATGGCGTACTTTGATACGGTCACCACGTTTTTCCATCAACTGGATAATATGGAAGCCATATTCAGACTCTACAATCTTGGAAACCTTATTGGGGTCTTGCAGGTTGAAAGCCACATTGGCAAATGCAGGATCCAGATAACCGCGTCCTGTAAATGGCATTTCACCACCATTGATAGCCGTACCACGGTCGTCGGAGTACAAACGTGCCAACATAGAGAAGCTTTCTCCCTTATTCACACGATCCGTATATTCGCGCAGACGACTTTTTACATCTTCAATTTCCTCCAAAGGAATTTTCGGTTGTTGTGTGATGATCTGCACCTCTACCTGGGTAGGGATATAAGGAATACTGTCCTGCGGCAAATCCTTGAAGTGGCGGCGCACCTCTGCCGGAGTGATTTTAATCTCTCCTACCAGTTTCTGCTGCATTCTCTGCACTTTCAATCCTTCACGGGCATTCTCACGCAAGGCTTCACGAATCTGACTGGATGTCTTATTGAAGTATTCCTCCATCTTTTCACGCGAACCGATATTGGCGATATACATATTCGTCATCTGGTCCACACGCTGGATCACCTCACTTTCAGCAACTTCAATACTATCGAGAGCAGCCTGGTGCAAAAACAGCTTCTGTACAGCTATTTCTTCAGGAATCACACAGTAGGGATCACCATCAAATTTACGTCCTTCGTACAGAGCACTCATCCGAGCTTCTTCTACTTCAGACTTCAATATAGCCTCGTCGCCCACTACCCAAACTACTTCGTCAATCACGTTGTCTTGTCCATAAACGGCAGAACCGGTCATCAGCGCCAAGGCACATAAAACTACAAACTTAAAGTTCATAAAATTTTTCATTCTGTGTATCTAAACTAATTATATTTAATCTCATTCTTCTTCACCGCCTGCTGATACAAGTCATCCTTCACCTTTTTCATAAACTCCACTTGTTTCAGGTTCAGCATCATATCTTTCACTTTAGGGCGTGCAAACTCATAAGGTTCCTGCTCGCCCACCGAACGAAAATCGCTCACATTCAGGAAATAATAAAACGCCGTATCTTTTAATTCGATATGACGGTTCTTATTCACATAATCTTCTACTTCGGGTACTTTCAACGGTATCAGATCAAGCACATCTGCCATCGGTACCCATTTATCATAAAAGTACTCGTACTTCACGGCATTCTGCAAGCTATACTTTTCCAGATGTTCTACTGCATCTTGCGTAGCTGCTTTATACCAACGACGTACATTGTTTAGTTGTGGTGCGGTGAGGGGGACTTTGATGAACAACCCCTGCATCAGCGGCCGTTCCAACCTGAAAAGCTCTTTATTCTTTTCATAATAGTCCGCCAACTCTCCCTCTGAAATTTCATTCGAGAGTCTTTGGTGAATCAATGCCTGCTGATAGGTGTGCATAATCAGCGCCTTGCGATAATTCTCCACAAGTTTCTCAATCTCCCCGTTATCGGGAATATTACTCTGCGCTTTCTCATATAATAAGACATCTTCCACCCAATTGCGGATGTAATGTTCTGCGAACAGTAAACTATCATCTTTCGACAATCTCGCCGGAAGCGCAGATTGCAGGTCTTGCCGGTAAAGGAAATTGCCGTCCAATTCCACCAGTGGTGTCTTCCCTTTATGGTCGTGTTGCTCGCTACAGGCCACACACAAAAGGATGGAGAGGAGTCCCAGGAAAAATATTCGCATTACCGATTGATATTTACTTTATTTCAAGGTACGAAGATAACGGTTTAATCGGTTGCATCAGTGCTTATTAACGGTTTTTAAAACCTCTTGGTTTATTTCAACCTTAGCGGTGCTCCGTAATTGTGCAATCCAACGCTCCTCCAAATAGTTCTGATAATCGCCTACAAGCAGTCCACGTACCTCTTGATAAGTCTCCGGTCCCTTCACCTTTTCACCCAGAAAAGTGGTAAAAGGAAATGACGTCATAGGTTCAGTTTTCCCCTTTTTGAAGATTTCTTCATCTACATAGGCATTATCTCCGGGAGCAAATAAACCTTGTTCCGCCTGCACTTGCCGCGTCTTTGCATTAAACGTCAGCCGGATGGCATTCTGCCACTCCTCTTCCGGCAAAGATTTCAGGAATTTGCGAGCTTGCTTTCCAAGCTTTTTCGTTGTAGTATGTAATACAATTCCTTTATAACGGGGGACTTTCCAATGATAATCCGAATGATGCTTTTCAAAATAGGCCGCCAGTCCGACTTCATCTGAGGGTACACGTTCCCAAATCTCCCGGTTACTGATTTCAAACAGCAACATTCCATTCCGATACTCTTGCATGAGCATACGGAATTCCGGATATTTATCTTCCAGGCGACTATACTCATAATCCAGTACGGACTTCATGATAAATCCTTTCAGCTGGCGTTGCACACCCTGAGGGTGGGAAGCTGCAAAAGCGGCAAACATCTTTCCTGTATATTCCCTGCCGTCAAGTGTAAACAGTCTCTTATCTGTCTGCCCTTTTGACAGTAATTCATCCACTCCAGTCTTATCTGCCGTATATTGATATTCCTTTTTCAGTTTTTCCACCAAAGCCTCCGTTCCTCTGTCCATTCCGTAACGACGGCTCTGGCGACGCATGATTTCATCCTTCACTTTTTCAAAGGGCAGGATTTCTTTCCGTTCAATCGCCTTGACAATATGAATGCCTTGCGGTGTAAAAAAAGGTCGGGATATCTCTCCTTGCTTTAATGCAAATACAACATCTTCAAACTCAACAGGCATCTGTAACCAACTTACCCAAAAAGATTTTTTTTCATCAGAGAAATTACGTACACACTCATCAAAGTCCGCCTGCCCATTCTGCAATGCGGCATAAAGAGAATCCATCCGAGCTTCTGCAGAACGCAGCACATGACTGGTAACTGTTTGGGGAAGAGACTTAAAGATATGACTTACCCGTATCTGTCCGGCACGATTGTTAGCTTTCATTTTATCATATACCTGACGGGCTGCAAGCTCTGATACAGACTCATCCGTCAAATAAGCTTTTGCCAACTGGCGACGGTATCCCTCCAGTTCTTCACGAAAAGCCTGGGTAGTATCCAATCCGGCAGCTTCGGCTGCAGCGACTTTCAGCTTAAAATTCACAAACAAATCAACATATTCACTCAATGTTTTCTGTTCGATACCAGCAAGGGCATTATTCTTATTATAGATATATTCGAACTCCGAACGGAGAATTTCTTTCCCGTTAATACGCATCAGCACCGGATCTTGCTGAGCAAAAACTACCAATCCCAGGCAAAGGAGAATTATTGTCAATCCACTTCTTATCATAACTATTATCTTAGAAAAGAACAATGTAATAACGGGGAAACATCTTTTATATTGCCTCAACACCAAACAGATGATGCCTTTTCTTTAAACGAAAAATACCCGGAAAAGTATTTGTTACTCCCCGGGTATTTCTATATAAATTGCCTATATTTTATTCGGGACGACTGTAATTCGGAGCCTCGCTTGTAATTGCCACATCGTGCGGGTGGCTTTCAAGCACGCCTGCATTAGTGATGCGGGTGAACTTGGCATCGTGCAACTGCTCTATACTACCTGCACCACAATACCCCATACCGGCACGCAAACCGCCTACCAACTGGAAGATCACTTCGTATAAAGTTCCCTTATAAGGTACACGGGCAGCGATACCTTCCGGCACCAATTTCTTAACGTCATTGGTACCACTCTGGAAATAACGGTCTTTTGAACCATTCTCCATTGCTTCCAGTGAACCCATACCACGATAAGATTTGAACTTACGTCCGTTGAAGATAATTGTATCACCGGGAGACTCTTCCGTTCCGGCAACCAGCGAACCGATCATTACGCTATATCCTCCGGCAGCCAAAGCTTTCACAACATCACCCGAGTAGCGCAAACCACCGTCAGCAATCAAAGGAACACCTGTACCCT
>ENA-OPCS01000628-OPCS01000628.1-human-gut-metagenome-genome-assembly--contig:-NODE-628-length-26428-cov-3.006673_pt1 | contig 26428 bp, 34 predicted proteins | sample MGYA00241256_ERZ501492 | MGnify/ENA primary metagenome ERZ501492 (study PRJEB25962, sample SAMEA2042512) | human gut metagenome | biome: human gut; feature: human-associated habitat; material: faeces... | reverse complement strand
CAGCGGGTGGTTCTCTGTAAAGCACGATAATATTTATCATGCTTTACCAGCTAAAGCCATATAAAAGAAACTAGGCTTTGCCTGTCTTTTGTTATTCTAATTCTACCGGTATGCTGTTAGTATACTGGTTTTCCTGTCTGTCGGTTAAATGAGCATATTTACTGCTCATGTTGATATTACTGTGCCGCAGCATTTCCTAGATTTGTTTTAAATCTTTTGTTTCCTTATAAAGAAGTATTGCGTAGGTATGCCGGAGTATGTGTCCGGCTTTACCTTTTTCTTTTAATCCGGCAACTGTAAGCCATTTATTTACAACATCACGCACGCAAGTTCTGTTTATACGGTGCCCGTACATATTATTGGAAGTAGACGTAAATACTGGCGTCAGCCCGTCCTCATAATTTTGCTTATTAACTTTTATCAGGAAACGGTCTTTGCTTTCAAGGTAACGCATCAGCAAAGCAAAAGTATCCGGACGTGGGTAAATCATAGCGTTCTTACCTTTGCCGTGTATAAGAATAGTCTGCTGTTTTGCATTTACATCTTCCTCATTCAGCCGGTGAATTTCCACTGTCCGCAGGCCCTCAATAGCCATAAAAGCAATTATAACTTTATCACGCAGCTCTTTTTCCGTTTCACATGGTATGGAATGAAAAAGGTATTCCAGCTTGCCGGCAGATAAATAGGGACTATTTACAAACACCACATCCGGATCCTGCGGAACTTTAACATCTTCAGTCGGATTTTCGGTGATAACATGGAATTTAAGAACCAAGTGGTAAAACTTGCGTATAGCATTTAATTTTGCCGCTATTGTATTAACCTTTTGTCTTTTTTCGATAAGAAAATCACGATACAAAATAATATGAGGTTCCTGTATACGTGCCGGTTTAAAATCATTATCCTTACACCAGAAAAGAAATTCACGAATCTGGCCGAAATAATTTTTCAAGGTATCTTCAGACGGATTACCACTGGCAATATATATTTTTTTAACGTCCTCCTAGTTGTCCAAAAAAATTTCTTCAACATCTTCATAAGAATATTTTGCAATTTTTAATTTGTCACCAATAAAATCCGGCAGCATTTTCTACTCCATATAAAATAAAATTTAGCTTTTCCAAAACTGTGTTTTTTGCACGCTTCAACTATTTATATTTTATATTATACATAGTTAATGTCAAAATGTTTTATTTTAAGCTTTTATAAAAATAAACAGGTCATTTTTATATTTTAACAGAAACCAATATAGCACCTAATACAATGCAACAAATTCCATAAACTTTTTTTCTTGTAATTTTTTCTTCTAAGAATTTCCAGGATATAAGCATTGTCCAAATATATGTTAAAGAAGTCAAAGGAAAAACTACTGAATAATCAAGATATTTTAAAATCATAATATTTAATAACGAAGACAAAAAATATAATGTTCCGCCGTAATATAAATACTTATCTGCAAAAGTAGTTATTAAATTATTATGCACAGCTGCCTGTTTTAAAAAATAAGACGCTACTGCGCCTAAAACAGTCATAATAATGAGAAAAATATAATATATCATTTATGATCTCCGGAAATTATAAAAATTACACCTAATATAATACTTAAAACACCCAATACATTAAATACATTGACAGTTTCACCTAAAATAAAAGCACCTAAAATCAAACTTACTACATAGCCAGTACTAAGTAAAGGTTGCAAAATATTCAGTTCGCCATAATGATATGCCTTAATCATCAGTAAAGAACCAATTATATAAAATATAAATCCGGCCATTAAGTATACATAACCAGAACTATTAGCTAATTTCCAAAATAATTGACCAATACAAACAAAGCATGAAGATAATAACATCAATATTATTCCATGTTGATTTTTTGAAGATATTTTAAACAATTATTACTATACCTCTAATTAAGGAGCATAGGCTCCGAATAAATTTTTAAATAGTATTTTAAATAATTCTAAATTTCCACCTAAAAAACTAATTTTAGTCGGTGTTTTCCCTTTGCTAGGATAAGCTCTAGTCACTGGAATTTCACAGACTTTATACCCTAATTGACTAGCCCGTACCGATAAATATGCCAAAAGTTCGTAAGTCATAAAAATATCTCTCAATGGCTGAACTCTTGGATCGGTTAAATATTTTATAGAATATGCCCTGTACGCATTTGTTGTATCGGTAAATATATGTCTTGCTGTTAATGAAATAACAGGAGCATGAATCATTCTAACAGCAATTTCTCTTATTAAAGGCGTATTAATGGCTTTACCCCCTTTAATAAAACGGGAACCTTGTATAAAATCATAACCTGCAACAAGTTTTTGAATAAATTTAGGCACATCTTCTATACTGTCCTTATTATTGCCATCAATTGTTATAATTCCTTTATAACCTCGTTCTAATGCCCACCAAATACCCATTCTTAATTGAGCGCCTTGCTTACCTATATCATTTTTTATCAAAAGTGAATTAACATCTAATTTTTTTAAAGTTTGGTTATCCGTACAACCATCAGAAGAACCGCCGTCACAAATAACTATATCAACATAATCTGATATATTATGTTGCTGTGCACGATTAAGTTCTTGCATAATTCTATTTCCTTCATTAATAATAGGGATTAAAAGAACATAAGCCTTACTTTTTTTAGCAAATTCTATACACTCAAAATTTGGGACACCATTTATGTTTTGAAATTTCATTATAAGTTCTCCAACTTGCATTAACTGAACAGATTCTTTACATATTCCATAATTTTAGAAATTTCTAATACAGTTAATCCATTTTTCATTTCAATAGAAACACAACCATTATAATTATTATGTTTAAGGATTTTAGCTATATGTTTATGAAGTAGATGGTTCTTTATTGGTTGAAGGTATGGTTCACTAATATGAACGTGATTTATTAAATTTATATTTTCTTCAATAATTTCAATTTCTTCATTATTAGCTATTATTGTCCCTATATCCAAATTTAATTTGAAACCAGGTGAATTCACTTGTTTTATAAGATTTATTGCTTCCCCTGTTGTATTAATATAATTAGTATCATAAATTTTAGGATTAGCTTCTAAACCAATAACAGAATTGTGTTCATAAGCATAGTTTCCAATAGCTTCAAAAAAAGGAATTGCTATAGCAATATTTGTATCATCAGAAAATTTTCTATTCTTTGAACATCCAAATACAAGATTTTTACAACCGATTGCTTCAGCAAAATTAATAGCTTTCTTTGAGTATTCAATTAACAGATTTCTTTCTCTTTCTAAACTAAAAATATTTTCAGTTCTGCCATACCATATTGATTGCATAGAACTGATTTTAAGATTATAATTGTTAAGTAAATTTTTAGCCCATTCAGCAGCTAATTCTATATTATTGTATGGTTCCGTTGGAAATATACGAGTCGGCGCTATTTCCAAATATCTATAAGAATGTTCGTGCATTAAACTATAAATTTCTAAATCTTTACTTTCGTCCCAAGCAATATTGGAAATCGATAATTTCATGTCATAAACCCTCTTGACAACTTACAAAATCTTTAATTTGCTTTAGTATAATATCTTTATTACAGATATATCCATTCTTTCCACCAAAAAGTTCACTGTAAATAGTTTTACAATTATACTTGGAAGGCGAATCTGTTATTTCATTAATAAAATCTTTACCTGTCAGATATTTATAAATTTCAGATGCTGACACTGGCTCTGTCGCAGGATGCCATAATAGAATATTATGCTTTAAAGCCATTTTTAAATCATTCCATAAATTAGCTAAATTATAAAATTGATAATAACTCCTGCTATCGGTAAAATTCAAAGATGAAAACCCAACTTTATCTAAAACTTCTTTAAGTTCGATTTTTTCATTTTGATCAAGCTCTTTTACTTTATAAAATTCAGCGTTGCTTAATTCATAATAATCTTTAAATTTAGCATCTTTTTCTATTAATTCCTGCATTTTTTCTTTTTTCAACATTTGAGGAATTAAATTTAAATAATCGTATAAAAAATTCTTTTTAATATTTTTGCCAAAAAGTGCTGGCAATCTGGTAATCAAGGCATCAGGATAATTTTCTCTCACCCATGTTTCCAATGCATATCTATTGTATCCATATGGCTGCAAATTTTCCGTATCAACAACTGTGTTTTCATCAACATTTTTTGGGTCTTTGAAAACATCAATTGTTGATATTAATACTAATTTTTTAGGGTTTATTGCGGTAATATTTTTCTTTGCTTCTTCTATTAAAAGTTTATCTTTTTCCGGATACATATTAGCAAGATATTTCTCTGCTCTTAAACCAGCATAAATAAGAATATCTGGAGCTGTTCCATAAGCATTTTCTATATTCTTGGAATTATATAAACCGTTTATTTTAGCTTGACCCTGGTTATAAATATTACTGCCTACAAATCCAGTATATCCTGCTAAAGATATTTGCATGTTGCCACCTCTTAAAAGTTAGATCTATTTTGTAAGTTTTTCAATACTTTCAAAACTATAATATTTCTTTTTGAAAATTAAATTTAATAATATTTTTAAGTACTTAATTATAATAGTAAGTACTGCAAATAAAGCAAAGAATGAAATAGATAGAAAAATAATAGTCGTAGTCCAGCCTTCAATTGGTTTAGCTGTTATATATATAACAATAGAATATACGATTGTGAGTGCTGATACAATCATCATCATAATTGTCATTGCTGAAGATAGGCGGTAACCAAAATCTGTAAATAAAATCAGTGCTTCAATAGCTAAATCAAGTCTATAATCACTCCTCTCCCTATTTACAAACTCCCCCCCTCGCTTGTACAGCATTGTATTTCAGATTGCCAACCTTCAAACCACTATTAGCATAAATTACTTTACGATATGGTACACTACGATTCATATCTGAAATTCTATTAATAACACGCCTACTTAATACTCTGAAGCTTTCTGTCGTTAAATCATAGTTTACATCTGAAAATGTATTAAAAATTTTATAAAATAATTTAGAAGTAAAAACTTCTTCTTTTGAAGGAGAAGCGCTTACTATATCAAACCCACTTAAACTTTTATAATAAATTTTCATTACTTCATCAGATTTAAAATCTAAAACCGTATTATCAAATTCAAAAACAAAATCACCTATGGCCAAATCCATGCCTGCACTCATAGCTAATTCTAATCCATGAAAATGGCTTAAATTTACTACTGATATGCTTGCAAATGATGCTTTATTACTAATATTTTTTATGATTTCTAAGCTTTTATCATCCGAAAAATCATTAACACAAATTATTTCAGAATGCTCAAAATTCTTCTCCATAACTTCAATAATTGTGTTAAGAAAATTTTCAATATTATTTTCAGCATTATGAACATATATAATAGCTGAAGCAAAATTCTTTTCCTTATTCTCCATCAGTTAATACCTCATCTAAATCATAAACAGTATTTATTTTACCTGAAAGCACGCCAATAAAAGTTGGATTTTTAGAATACACCCTGACAACTGTAGGCCTTGAATCATCAATTTCTGAACTCATTAAAATTGGTTTCATAGAAAACAACGAATTTAAGTAAGAAAATTGATACTCATCACGCATATATTTCCTTGCCAAATTAGCCATATATGGAAATGCGCTAACTGGTTTAGCCTTGCAATCGTTGCAATTTCCTAAATGCTTTTGGGAACAAAATCCTTCACTTTTATCCTGACATGAAAATGTTGGAAGTAAATCATAAGATGTAGTATGCGGTGTAAATGTAACGGACGTTAAAGAATGATGCCCTGTTGCTCCGAATGGCATAATTGAGAAGAACGGCCCATCCATAACTGTAAATCCAATATCTTTGAGTTTATTATTAACATCGCAAAGAATAATCTCACATAATTCATATTTTATTTTAAATTTATCAAAACCAATCAAATCTAAAATTTGATTAGTTCCAGCATAGGTTGCATTAAGTACAAAAGGTGCATAAAAAGTATTTTCATTTGTTTGTATTTTATATTCATTGCCGGATAGTTCAATATTTTTTATTTCCGAACCATATATGATATGCACGCTCTGGTATTCATTTAATTTTTCTATATAATACTTTCTCAAAATATCAGCATCATATGTATATTCTCTAGTAAGAAAAGCCCCATCACACATACCATGCTTAAAATATCTTTCTGGATGCAATTCTTCACAAGGTATATTTGCAACTTTGCAAAACTTTTTAAACTGTTCTCCATTAGACCATGAATATTTTGAAGACGTAGCGTAAATTTGTTCAAAACTTTTATTAATACAAAAGCTAAAATCTTTATTAAAACGAGCAAAATATCCTGCCGACTTCATTGCTGTAGATACGGATCTAGGATAATGATAACCCTGATGCACACGGGCCTGATTAATATAAGTAGCTCGTCTAAATGGTGTATGATCACACTCCAGCACAAGAATGTTTTCATTCTTCTGAGCACAAAACAATGCAGAATATAAACCATATAATCCTGCACCAATAATGATTTTATTAAATTTGTCCATTTTTACTCCACCCATAACTTATCATACTTCATTATTATAAATACAATAAAAATATTAAATTTATTTTATCATGAATTATCCTTCAACAGAAGAATATTTTAATATAAAGAAATAGATAATATTTACTTTGACTATTATAATCATTACGTATTTAATTTATTAAATCAAAAGAGCGGTCAAAAATAAAGACTTATAATATCGAATAAAAAATATCAGTTTTTACTTCGACTTCAAATAATATGTACGGACACAGAATTATACGTCAGGCGTACTTGACGCAGTTAATAAATGCCTCACAAGTACCGGCCTTAAAGAAAAAAGAAAAGCTGGACAATGCTGCGCTACACTTATGATGCTCTGTTTTACATAAGAACAAAGAGTTTAAAGAAAATACAGAAAACGCTTATCCATAGCAATATCAATATGAGTAGTAAGTATACTCATATTATAAAAATACAGCAAAATAGATATACAAATATTAATCCTGTTGTTTAGATTAATAAATCATGTAGAAAACAATTATATTCTCTAATAAAAATTTAATAAAAAAAGGCAATTTTTTCAGTCTGTAATCTAATGTTGATTATTTGAGTTTGCATCTTGATGCACAAATGCTGATGACATTTTTGTAGTTTTTCAAAAAATTATTGTATAATCATTCTTTCCTAACAATCATATGCAACAGTTTCATTTTCCTTCCCATAATAATAAACCCTATGATTTAAATATTATCATGCAAGGCTCCATCTGTGCTCATTCTACCATATTGTTTATTGCTACTTATCAATAATCTGAACATTGTGATTTATGATTTCATACTTAACAGTAGTTTTATTACTTACATTATAAACATTAATTTCGTCTATTTTAGCTATTTCTAACTTTTTTAAATTTTCTTCATTTTGAGTAATAAAAACAATATTTTCTTTTAATTTTTTATCTGCTAATACCTTGGCTTCATCTTTATCAAGAGTCTCATATATGCCTTTTCTAAATAAAAGATTCATATAGCCACGTATGTATCCATCTGAAGCATATAACGCATCAGGATATTTATTTAATATATAATTTGCTAAAATTTGATTATCTTGTCGATAATCAATTGCCCAAATATATGTTTTGTCCTTTATATATGAATTGATATTCATGATCCCCCCTACTACCGTAATAATTAACATTATAATTGCTGCATTTTTTATTTTTTTGAAGCAATTATATTTCTTGTGATTTCACATATTAAAAGAACAAGAAGTAAAATTGCTTTCATTCTATCGTACGAATAAGCAAAAGCATGTCCTTTCATTATGATATTTTCAAGAATCGGAAAAGACAACACAAGAAATATAAGACCGTGTTTTAATTCTAGTTGTTTATTTTTTATGAAACAAAATATAAGTGATATAATTAAAATTACCCAAACATATAGAAACGATTTAAAATAAGACCCGAATAAAGTAGCTAATTCTATTGCAGCTCCAGCACTCCTAGATAAAAATCTATTTTTTAAAGCCGTTAAAAACGTAATAGAATCCACTCTTGTTAAATAATGGATAGAAAATAGTTCAAAAGAAAGCATTGTTAAGATTGCCAAACAAAATACGTTTTTTAAACCTTTGCGTTTGTCGATATTCCAATATCGTATAAACTCAGCTATAGCAAAACCAATATTAGCGATATAACCAGTCCACTCAATATATGGATTGATTATTGATAGTCCATAAAATAAATATTTACTAAAATTGGATTTTTCATTAATATATTTGTAATACATTATTGTTTGTAAAATTAGCATTACTTGAAGTAGAGATTGATGCCAATAAACAATTCCCATGTTATGTAATATTTCCGGTGCCGAAATGTAGCATAATCCACCGATTAGCGATATGAAAGGATAATGTTTTTCTTCGTGATAAATAAGAGAAAGTAAATATATTAATAAGATAGCTGATGAACCAAAAAGGAATGTATTAAAAATATACAATCCTTGTTCATTAACTGGCAAATTTGTTATCTTTAAAAATAACCAAGGAGCAAAATATCCAGCAGGAGAAAAAGAAGTATAGTAGTAATTTCCTTTTTCATCTGGTATAGTTTCTCCCCATTTTATATCTTTATCGTCAATACCACCCAGTGAAACTATTGGCAAAAATAAATGTTCATAAATTGGAGTTTCATTATATGCTGTAACTGTTAAGAGTGTATGCCAAGTTGCATCTGAATTGTGATAATCTATTTCTCCATCTCTATATTTCAGAGTTGAAATAATACAGACTAAGAAAAAAATGATTATAACAACTAAGTAATATATATGATTATCTTTTAATTTAAGTTTTAACATATTAATTATCACCCATTTTTATTTTAGGAATTTATTCACCAAAAAATTTTTATCTTATAAAACACTTAATTATTAAATCATCCATACAGGAATTTAAAATAAATTATTTGATGCGGGATATAATTCATTAGTTAAACAAACAATTCACCTTCTCCGATTTTAATGTTTGCATCTAAACTTACAGGTTGAATAATAGCAAATTTTTTAAGATCTTTCTTATGATATGTACTTTTACTAATTATAATAGGATATATAATATTATTTTTATAAATGATTAATTCGATCTTTTTACCATTAAAATTACGTAAATAATATAAAGGTGGAAATTTACCATTATTAGTATAGGGTTTATAATTTTTTGTTATTACTATAGTTTCAAAAAATTGCCTACTCATTGCTCCTAATTCTAATGATTCCGGATTATTCCAGCACGTTAAATAAGCTGCTAAACCTGTATCAAAGAAACATAATTTAGGTGTTTTTACAATGTATTTTGAAGCAGGAAGCATAAATGGCTGTAATAATATATTATACCGATAGATTCTAAAGTTTGTATCCACTGTTTTTCTGTTGGAGCACTAATTTCAGCTGCTTTTGCAAGTTCAGCATAATTAATAAGTTTGCCTGTTTGAGTAGCAGCTGCTATTAAAAAACGGAAAAATTTAATTCATCATTTATTTGAAGAATCTTCAGTACATCAAAATTAATTAAAGATTGTACATATGAGGCATAATAACCTTGCCATTCTATTTTGCTACCATTATAAAGTGCTGGCATATTGCCTTCCCAAATATGTTGATAAATTTCATTTAAATTTTTCTTTGAAAAATAATTTAATCGTCTAAAAAGTTCATCCCTTGTAGAGAGAAAAGCGTTTCGATAATTTACTCGATCTATTTCATTTGAAGATAATGTTTGTAAGTCAATAATGGAAGCATCATTAGCAAAAATTTTCACAGCATTATCAATTATTGGTTGTCGTTGTGAGTTGGCAATCCATATTGAACACACATTTTTTGTAGTATCAATATAATTTTTAATATGGTTCAAAAGTTGTGGCGCATATTGTATTTCACTAATAAAATTGGCGGTATATATCTTTGCATAAACATACCCAAATCTGTCAAAGCTAAATTTCGTATAAACAAATCTTCTAAAGATACATATTTACGATTTTGTTCATTTGATGAATGCTTTAAGACAGTTGTTTTACCAACTTGTCTTACACCTATTAATATTACTATCTTATGTTGTTTGGATAAATTTATAATTATATGTTAAATATTACGTAAAATATACATATTTACTTAAATTCCTAGCTTTTAAATTATGCATATTCTAGAATCTTTCAACAAATATTCTGCATAACCAAAATCGTCAATAGTATCTATGTCAATTGAACGTCTTTTGTCCATTATATAAGCATAGCAACCTTTCATATACAAATTATTATTTTCCAAAAATTTTTTAACATTTGCAATATAAATTGCCCCGTTAATTCTATAATATTGTTTTTATTCCTGCCTTTGTTTCATTCTATCTGACGATAAAAAATTTTCTAAAGAATTATCTTTGTCTAATACATTACACCATAATGGAGAATGTTCAACTTCACCAACACTCACCACCGCTTTAGCTCTTTTTTCATTGAATATGCTATATGCTGATAAAATATCTTCTGCTTTTCTTAAAGGTGAAGTGGGCTGTAATAAACAAAATATATCAAATTTTTGGTCTTTCTTTTGATAATAATTTAAAACTTCAAGCACCACATCCCATGATGAGGCTTTATCGGTGGAATTTACTTTTGACCTTAAAAATGGCACAGATGCACCACATTTTTTCGCAATTTCTGCATACATATCAGAATCAGTAGAAACCATTACTTCATCAAATATATTTGCAGAAATTGCTGCATCTATAGAATATTCTATCAAAGGTATTCCATTAAGCAATTTAATGTTTTTATCTTTTAATCCTTTAGAACCACTACGAGCTGGAATTATTGCTATATTTTTCATTTGTATTCGCTTTTTAAAATCCATTTCCCATTAATTTTTTCAAACAAATCTTTATTATAAAATTTATCTACAATATTCCAAAATTCATCTTTTGTATATCCACAGAAATTGCAAAAATCCTTAACACATTTTTCATCTAATTTGCTGTCATGTTCTTTTACAAGTTTAAAAGCTTCTTCTCTTGTAAGCATGCCATATCTTACAAACCTAGCTGCATAATCTGTCGCTGTCGCATGTCCAAATTTTGGATATTTCATCCAAGGATGTACTAAATATGCGCGAGAATCGACCTGGTCAAAATTCTCTATATGATGGCTTCTAATCCATTCCCCTTCTAAATCACGAAATCCTCTTGTTTTCGCATATAAATAATTCTCATAGCTATTCCACTTTACAAAATAACTTAAATAAATAGAATCTATTTTTTCTAATTCTTTTACACTAGGAGCTTTACATAAGGCCAAATCTTCTAAAAATACATTTTTATTGTCTATTAATTCATTAAAATCAATGTCCGATGCAACACCATTTTTTAATTGCATATTAGCACTATAAGTTTCTTTGTCATCTACCCCCCCATATTCCACACTTATGTTTTCACCATATACAAGTAGTGGAATATTAAACTTTAAAGACATTATTAACGGATATGTATAAATTAATCGATCAATATACCATGTTGGCTTTCCGTACATCTCAAAAGTCTTTCTCATTACAGCTTTTTGGGTTCTAATGTTCGGCTTTAAAGTAATTATTTCACAGCCAAATTCTTCTGAAATATTTTTAATATTATGTTTACCCGCTTCTGTCATTGGGAAATTGTCTTCCACACTTACTAAAAGAGGATGCATCTTCATTTCTTCTTTCATAATATGAACTTGAAAATGACTATCTTTTCCTCCGCTTACAGCAATCATACAGTCATGATTCCCAATACCATTTGAATTTCTATATTTTTCACATAGAGCTTTTAATTCATCATAACGTTTTGACCAATCAATGTGTTTTTTCCTCTCGTTATTTTGACATGCAGAACATACTCCGTTTTCATCAAAAGTAATTCCTGGTCTAGTATTAGGCATTACGCATTTTGTACAATAAAACATTTTTATTCTCCTCTCAAATAAATTTAGAATATATCATAAAATTTCTTTTTTAAATTTAACTTATTATTTTTCATAAAATCTTTGGTTATTTTTATTATTTTATCAGATGTAACTCCATCCCCATAAGGATTTTTAGTTTCTTGTAACTTATTTTGAAATTCTAAAGACATAGTATACTTGATAGAGTCAATAATTTCTTTTTCTATTGGCCTACAATTTATTATACTTTTTGCTTGTATTCTACCTAACTGTCTATCCCCAATATTAATTGTTGGTATTTTAAAGCTGGGCACTTCAACTATACCGCTGGAAGAATTACCTATAACAAACTTTGCATACTTTACAGCGCTTAAATAACCCTGTGCTCCTAAAGAATCTACTAAATAAATATTGGTATACTTCTTAGTATATTTCTCAATACATTCATTAATAATTCTTCCATTAGTATCTGCATTTGCCTTTGTACACAAAAAATTAATTTGAGGCATTTTACTTATTGCATTTAGCAATTCCCTTACTTGTTCGCCAGCCGTATTATTCTCTAATGTAACTGGGTGAAAAGTCAATACTGCATAATTATCGCCCAAAAAAATTCCTATTTTATTTTCTAAAGCAGATTTAGTTAGAAAATTAATATTTTTGGCATTTTCTACACCCATTGCGCCAACGCAGAACACTCTATCCGGAGCTTCACCCATTTGTATTACTCTGTGGCGATAAACTTCAGTACTAGTAAAATGCAAAAAACTCATTTTAGTAATAGCGTTTCTTATGGCTTCATCAACAGCGCCTTCAGTAGCTTCTCCACCATAAAGATGAATTACTGGTATTCGTGCATTCATTGCAGCAATAACAATCGCTAATATTTCGTACCTATCACCTAAAACCATTAACGCATCTGGTTTACATTCCTCAAAATATTCTGCAAAACTTATAAGTACTAATCCCATACTTTTTGAAATGCCTACCGGAGTATCAGAACTCATTAAGATTTCGATTTTTTTATCAATATCAACCCTATCTTCTATAATTTCCCTAATGGTTAAACCAAATTCTGGAGATAAATGAGCTCCTGTAACAGCAACTCTGACATCGATATCATTATCAGTATTAAACTTTTTTATTATAGGTGATAATAACCCATATTCAGCACGCGTAGCTGTTACAATTACTAATTTTTTCATACTTCTATTTCTTCATCCTCCTGAAAATCTTTAATGGCTTTAGTACCTATTACACTATTCCAAAGCATTGGGGAGATACCTGATCCTGGCCTTTTGGTAGTAATATTATTTTCTGTTAAAATTTCGCTTTTTTTTTATTTCTTTTAAGGCAACTATGCTTTTGCGTGCTATTGTAATATTTTCTCTTTCTGAATCAGTAACTTTTTTATACCATCACCTAATGCAGCTTCTATATTACGAATTGATTTTACCATAGCAGCTAATTCGTCTGGCTCTAAACTTGCCTTATGATCTGGTCCAGGTAGATTTCTATCTAAAGTAAAATGCTTTTCTATTATATCAGCCCCTAATGCAACAGCTGCGATAGGTACTTCAATACCCTGTGTATGGTCAGAATATCCAACCTTAAGTATTATATCTTTTTCTTAAAGTTTGCATAGCTAATAAATTCACATCTTTATATGGAGTTGGGTATTGCGTATTGCAATGTAATAAAGTTATATCTCTTGTGCCATTTTCTTTTAAAACATCAATAGCTGCATCAATCTCACTTAGTTCGCATATTCCGGTAGACATAGCTATTGGTTTCTTAGTGTTTGCAATTTCCACAAGATAGGGATAATTTGTTATTTCACCGGAAGGTATCTTCCAAAAAGGAACCATATTATTTAAAAAATGTATACTCTCTATATCAAAAGGTGTTGAAAGGAATGCCGATATTATCACATTCGTTTTTTATAGTGATATAATCTTCAAATTTTAGATGAATTTTTTTGCACATCTCTAATTGGCTTTCATTACTATTTGTTGTTAATTTTTGATACTCATCTTTTTCAGCAAAACGTGAAATTACTAATTCCGGCTTAGCAGTTTGAAACTTTATTATGTCTGCGCCAGCTTTTTTAGCCTGCTTTACCATTTGCAAAGCCATTAATAAATTTCCATTATGATTAACACCTGCTTCGGCTATAATCAAGACCTTTTTCATATTATACCTCCACTAAACACTCGATATTATTTACATCAAATACATTGATATTGATAGTATTTTTAACTTGCTTTCTCTCACCATACGAATCATCAATAAATATTGCATTTTTACTTGTTATATAGTTTATTTTTTCATCTTCTCTATTTATATGTATAATTTCATCAAAAACTTTATCTATACGATACCTTTTTAAATCTGCAATAAGATCTCCACTATGTTTTGTTAACAAAATGATTTTCTTTTTATTATTAATACATTGAAATAAAAACTTAATAATATCTGTATTTATTTTGTTTTTAACTATAATTGTATCATCATAATCAACATATACAGTATCATATTTAAGATCTGTTTTATATATATTTTCTAATGCTCTGTCTAATTCTATATCATAATTATTAACTAACACATCATTGCATTGAATATTATTAAAAATATTTGCTGATAATATTGGTAAATTAACACCTATATTTCTAGTAATTGCTGAATTTCCTGCTATTCTAGAGGCTATTTCCAATAATTTTAATTTTCCATTACTATCTTCTTTAACTTGAAAGAACCAACCACCTTTTTGCTTTATTGTATTATTAATAATCTCATCATATTCTCTAAATTCATATTTATCAACAAAGAAACTATTAACACTAATACCATTTTTTATTCTTTTTCTATCTCGCCCTTATCAGTACAATAATCTTCCATCAGCATTTGTAAAACAATCAACAGTATATTCCTTGCCTGGTAAAAATTCTAAAATTATTTGAGAATCATCATTCTTTTTTACTTTTTTGAAATCTTCAAAAGAATTTATTTTTATTGCTCCATCTGAACCTTGCCCTATATCAGGTTTGATAAAGACCGGATATTGAACTTTTCCCTAATAAATCTCATCGCTTGAATAAATTTTTGGTGTAGGCAATAGCTGTGAAAATAATTGATATGTAGATTTTTTTAAACGTGTTATACAAGTTGTTTCATAATCCGGAGCAATTATAATTGGGCTTAAATATTTTCTATATTTTGAAAATAAAGTAACTATTCCGTCCATAGCTGGATATATCATATCAATTTTGTAGTTCTTTATCTTCTTATTAAAATCAATTATATCTTGTTCTGTACTTAAATCAGTAAGAAATGGTAAATTATCTATATGTTGTTCATATACAAATCTTCCATGATCATAAGTACTAGAACCACCAATTAAATTATAATGAATAGACTTTTTTAATGCCCTATTTATTTCCAATCCTATTTCTGTTCCGCAAGGATATACAAGTATATTCTTCAAAATAGCATCAATCCTTCATTCATTTCATAAAAGTTTTTCCATTCTTGTTAATTCATCAAATTGTCCCATATCTAACCAGGCATCTTCATGAATTGGATATATACCTACTTTTTTGTTATCACTTTTTATTCTTTCAATAATATCAGGAAAACCAATATTTTCGTTATTATAAATATAATCAAACACAGAATTATTGACTATATAACATCCTGTGTTAGTCAAAAAATTTAATGTTGGTTTTTCCTTCATATCAATAATATTCTCGTTTTTATCAAGTTCAATAATTCCATATGGTATTGTAAATTTTTTAGCTGAACAAATCATTGTAATAGCATTTTTTTATTAAAATGTTGATTTATAATTTCACCAAAATCAGCTTTAATTAATATGTCACAATTAGTTAAAATAAAATCAGTATGTAAATAATCTTTTAAAAGCTTTAATCCTCCACCGGTTCCTATAGGAATATTTTCATCAATAAACGTAATATTATACTTTTTATTTTTTATTTCATTAAAATATGCTTTTATCATATCCTTTTTATAATTTACAATTACATAAAAATATTTACAGCCAGCTTTTATAAATTGTTGTATTATCCTCTCGATTATAGGAATATCGCCTATTGGAATTAATGGTTTTGGTAATATTTTAGTATATGGGTAAAGGCGCGTACCTTTTCCTCCGGCCATAATCACGACAGGCAATTTTACACTGTTATTTTCTTTTAACTCAATTGCATCGTCTGCCCAAAATACTATCGTTTTTATTGTTTTATCGGCATTTAAAATTGGTAAAGCAGAGATACCTTTTTCCAACATATAGTTTTTTGCAGCAATAATATCGGCATCAAACAAGAATTTGGGATTAAAATTAGCAATGTTTTCTACAGGTGCAGATAAATCGCCGTTTTTTTAAATCTATCTTCGGATATCTCCATCTGTAATTGCAGCAAGCAATTGTTTATTTTCATTACAAATAAACAGAATTTTTTTCTGACAGGCATTAAGTCTACCTAATGCATCGATTATACTCAAATCTCGAGCTACAATATAATTATCGATATCCATAATTTTCTCCCATCTGCTTAATTAAAACAATTTAATTTGTTCTACCACAGCTTTAATATCATCAGCTGTTATATTAGTACTGCAAGGTATGTTTACAATTCGCTGCCAATAATACTTAGCTTTTTCTATTTGGTAAGCATAAGCATCCACATACGGTTTTTGCTCATTTATTAAACCCCAAATAGGTCTTGTTTGTATTTTTTTCTCTGATAAATAAACAATTAACCTATCCCTTTGCTCACTATTTTTACACAACAAAGAGTAGAACCATTTATTGCTTCTAATGTTTCCCTTAAAGTTTAATAACTTAAATTCTGTATCTTCTAATAAGTTCTGATATATATCATAGTTATTATTCTTTTGTTCGATAAATTTTTCTAATTGTTCTAATTGAGCCAAACCAAGAGCTGCTTGCAAATTAGTCATGCGATAATTAAACCCAACCATGTCATGTATATAATTTAATTCATCACTTTTCGCCTGTGTTGTCAAATGCTTTGCTAATTTCAAATAATCATCATTATTTGAAACTATCATTCCGCCTCCACCGGTTGTAATAATTTTATTGCCATTAAAGGAGTATATACCTATATCTCCCATCGTACCGGCAAATTTACCTTTTAATGCACCATCATTATAATATGTGCCAATTGCTTCAGTAGCATCTTCTACAACTTTTAAATTATACTTTCGGGCAATATTTAAAATATTTTCCATATCAGCCATATTACCAAATATATGTACTACCACTATGGCTTTTACTGGCTGATTTGTTGTTTTAAATATCAATTGCCCATCTATAAATTCGCATTCATTTTTGCAAAAAATATTTAATTTTTCAGGATCCATGCATAATGAATCATCGCAATCCATAAATATTGGTTCAGCGCCAATATATTTTACAGGATTTACCGTAGCAATAAATGTTAATGTAGGCACGATTACTAAATCATTTGCTTTTACGCCTATAGTCATTAATGCTGTATGTATGCCGGCTGTTCCATTTTGACAGGCAACAGCGCCTTTAGCTTTAACATATTCAGCAATTTTCTTTTCAAATTCAGTAATATACGTGCCACCAGTTGACACCCATTCAGTTGTAACTGCTTCAGTAACATATTTTAATTCATTGCCTTTTAAATTTGGAACTGATAGCGGAATAAAATGATTCATTATAACATCTCCAATTACAAATTACAAATTATAAATATCTACCTTATATTTTGATAAATTATCTTTTAAAAATTTAATTGTTTCAGCTAATCCTTCTTCAAAAGTAAACTGCGGCTTCCAATTTGTTAATTCTAAAATTTTCTTATTAGAACCAAGTAAGCGGTTTACTTCACTTTTCACGGGTCTTAATCTCTGCTCATCACAGATAATTTTCGCTTCAGGATTTACTTGCTTAATCAGTTCCTGCGCTAATTCTCCAATGGAAATTTCCTTTTGAGTTGCTATATTTATTTCCTGCCCAATCGTTTTATCTGACTTGTATATTTCAATAAAGCCATTTGCAGTATCTTTAACATAGTTAAAATCACGCGTAGGAGTAAGAGAACCTAATTTAATTTCTGTTTTACCAGAAAGTAATTGCGTAATAATTGTAGGTATTAGGGCTCTTGCAGATTGGCGTGGTCCATAAGTGTTAAAAGGCCTTACAATTGTTAGCGGCAATTCAAAAGACCGGTAAAAAGATTCCGCCAATCTATCTGCCCCAATTTTACTTGCTGAATACGGAGATTGCCCTTGATACGGATGATTTTCGTCAATAGGAACATACTTCGCAGTTCCATATACTTCTGACGTAGATGTTATTAATATTCTTTCAATATTTAATTCTCTGACCGCTTGTAAAATATTTAAAGTTCCTTTAATATTAGTATCTACATAAGTATCCGGAGAATGATAACTAAAAGGTATAGCAATTAAAGCCGCTAAATGGAAAACTGCATTGCAGTCCTTCATAGCTTCTTTCACGCCGCGAGGATCTCTGACGTCACTAGCAAAAACTTCTACGTTATCCATTATTTCTTTTGGTAATGTATCAAGCCAGCCCCACGAATTAAAAGAATTATAAAATACAAATGCCTTAACCTGGTTACCTTTTTAACTAATTCTTCAACTAAATGGCTACCTATAAAGCCATCTGAACCTGTTACTAATATTTTTGACATAATTTTCACCTTTTACTTTCTTTGAATTAAAATCAAACGTATTTTTTATTCCGCTTCTCTCCCATAAACATCGTCAAAACGCACTATATCATCTTCGCCAAGGTATTTGCCGTTCTGCACCTCTATTATCGAAAGCGGCAATTTTCCCGGGTTTTCCAGCCTGTGCCGCACGCCTATCGGTATATAGGTGCTTTCGTTTTCCCTGAAAAATACTTCTTTATCGTCCAGCGTCAGCTTGCCCGTGCCGCTTATTACCGTCCAGTGCTCGCTGCGGTGGTAATGAAGCTGAAGGCTTAATTTTGCCCCGGGATTTATCGTAATCCTTTTTACCTTATATCCTTCCCCTTCGGCAAGTATTGTGTAACTGCCCCAAGGCCGATACATAGTACGGTTTTCGTCAACCTCTTTACGTTTTTCCTTTTTAAGTTTGTTTACAAGCTGCTTTACATCTTGTGATTTACCTTTTTGTGCCACCAAAAGCACGTCCGGCGTATCAACTACCATCAGGTTCTGCAAATCAAGCCCAGCTATTAAACGCTCCTGCCCTAAAATCATGGTGTTGGTGCAATTTTCGGCTATAATATCGCCGCTGTACATATTACCCGTACTGTCGCTAAAAGTTTCGGCAATGGCGTCCCAGCTGCCAATGTCGTTCCAGTAAATACCGGCAAGCGGCACCAGCGCCATCTGCGCGGATTTTTCCGCAACGGCGTAGTCGATGGAAATATCCGGCAGTTTTTCAAAATCAGCCAGCATTGCTTTGTAACCACAGGTGTAAGCAGCATAAATTTCCTGCGCATGTGCTTTAAGCTCCGCTTCCATAGTTTGCAGGCTAAACATAAACATACCACTGTTCCAATAATAGCATCCGGCTTTTACATACTCTGCCGCAGTTTGCTCATCAGGCTTTTCCTTAAACGCTTCCACAGCATAGGCATTACTGTTAATTTTGTATGCTGTTTTTATATATCCGTAGCCTGTTTCCGGTTTATTCGGCACAATGCCAAAAGTTACTATCTTGCCGTCCTTTGCCAAGGCTTCCGCACCGGCAACCGTTTTTCTAAATTCCGCCACCGGTTTAATTAAATGGTCTGCCGGAGAGATAAATACCGTTTCGCTATCCGCAGCACCCTGCATTTTTATATATGCCATGGCAAGGCTGATGGCAGGCGCAGTATTACGCCCGACAGGTTCTGTAATAATATGCGCTTCCTCCGCAGCGGCCTCTTTCAGTTCCGCCTGCACGTGGTAGATATAATCTTTATTTGTAACGATAATAATGTCTTTGGCCTCAGCAAGGCCTAAAAACCGTTCAATTGTCTGTACCAAAAGCGATTTTTCGCCCGCTATATGCAAAAACTGTTTTGGGTAACAGCTGCGCGATAACGGAAACAGCCTGCTGCCGCCACCACCGGCAAGAATTACTATTTTCATTTTACTTCTCCCGTAAAATTAACGTTCAGCCCTAAAGTCAGAATGTAAAAAGTCATCATAAGTTTTGGCTATTCCGTCGGCAAGCTCCGTAGTATAATGCCAGCCCAAACCGTTTAATTTGCTTACGTCAAGCAGCTTGCGCGGCGTGCCATCCGGTTTAGTCTCATCAAAAACAAGTTCGCCTTTAAAACCGGTAATATCTTTTACCAAAAGTGCCAGTTCTTTTATGGTCACTTCCTTGCCGGTGCCGATATTTACGGTTTCATTGCCGCTGTAATTGTTCATTAAAAATACGCAGGCATCGGCAAGATCATCTACATATAAAAACTCACGGTAAGGTTTGCCGGTGCCCCAAATCGTCACCGTTTCAGCACCGCTAACTTTCGCTTCGTGAAGGCGCCTGATAAGCGCCGGCAATACATGCGAATTTTCCGGATGGTAATTATCGTTAGGACCATATAAATTAGTAGGCATTACCGAAATATAATCCGTGCCGCACTGCCTGTTTAAATACTCGCAGTATTTTAACCCGCTAATTTTTGCCAGCGCATAAGCTTCATTAGTCTGCTCCAAAGCAGATGTTAAAAGGCAGCTTTCCGGCATCGGCTGAGGCGCAAGGCGCGGATAAATACAGCTGCTGCCTAAAAACAACAGCTTTTTAACACTATTTTGGTACGCTGAATGAATAACGTTCATCTCTAAAACCATGTTGTCATACATAAAATCGGCAGGGTATTTGCTGTTTGCCATAATACCGCCAACTTTTGCCGCTGCCAAAAATACATAATCCGGCTTTTCTGCCGCAAAAAATTCTTCCACAGCGTCCTGCCTGCGCAAATCAAGCTCTTTAGATGTGCGCATAATTATGTTTTTATAACCTGCTTTTTGCAGCGCGCGCACAATGGCGCTGCCTACCATGCCCCTGTGCCCGGCGACATAAATTTTGGCTTCTTGCTCCATCATTAGTTTTTACTTCCTTTGTTTTGCAAATATTCTTCAAGGCTCACGCCAAGTGTTTTTTCAACATCGGCAGCAACCATCATCTTTACAAGCCCGGCAAAATCAACCTTGCGTTTCCAGCCCAGTTCTTTTTCTGCTTTCGTGGCGTCGCCCCACAGCAAATCTACCTCCGCCGGGCGGAAGTAACGCGGGTTTATATCTACCAGCACTTTGCCGGTCGCTCTATCTATGCCTTTTTCCTCAACGCCGCTGCCCTGCCAAATAATTTCAATGCCAACTTCTGCAAAGGCGCGCTCTACAAATTCGCGCACGGTATGTGTTTCGTTAGTGGCAAGCACATAATCGCCGGGTTTATCCTGCTGTAAAATGCGCCTCATGCCTTCCACATAATCACCGGCAAAGCCCCAGTCACGCTTGGCGTTTAAATTGCCCAGCGAAAGCTTTTCCTGCTTGCCTGCCAAAATATTTGCAATGGCAATGGTAATTTTGCGCGTAACAAAGGTTTCGCCGCGGCGCGGAGATTCATGGTTAAACAAAATGCCGTTGCAGGCAAACATGCCATAAGCCTCGCGGTAGTTTACGGTAATCCAGTAAGAATACAGCTTTGCCGCGCCATACGGGCTTTTAGGGTAAAACGGCGTTTTTTCGCTCTGCGGGGCTGTTTCAGGCAAACCGCCAAAAAGTTCAGACGTAGACGCCTGGTAAAACTTGCAGTTTACGCCGCTTTGGTAAATTGCGTCCAGCAGCCGGATTGTACCTACGCCGGTTGCTTCCGCTGTATATTCCGGTACTTCAAACGAAACAGCAACATGAGACTGTGCGCCAAGGTTATATACCTCGTCCGGCTTAATCTTTAAAATAAGTGACGTTAAATTACAAGAATCCGTCAAATCGCCGTAATGCAAAAAGAAGCGGTTTTTAAGGGATTTATCGTAATACAAATGGTCGATGCGCTCCGTGCAGATTGTGCTGTGGCGGCGTATAATGCCGTGTACCTCGTAGCCTTTTTCCAGCAAAAGCTCCGCCAAATACGAACCGTCCTGCCCGGTTATGCCTGTTATTAGTGCTGTTTTCATAAAATCACCTCTATGTTATAAAAGTTTTCTGTACAATTCAATATATTGTTTAGCAATTTTGTCATAAGAATAATTTTCAATAATTTTAGAACGTGCATTAATTCCTAGTCCTTTATCTTTATTTTTTAAAATATAATCTATGCCACTACACAAATCATTAACATCAAATGGTTTTGCCAAATAGCCATTAATTTTATGTTCTACCATATCAGAAATGCCACCAACATCGAATGCAACTACCGGAGTAGAACATGCCATTGACTCCATAATAACATTAGGTAAGTTTTCTGATTTTGATGGAAATACAAAAACATCTGCAGCTGAGTAGGTTAATTTTAATGAAATTGGATCATGTAAATATCCTAAATAATGAGATTCAAATTCAAATTCATTATTACTAGTTCTATTTTCACCAAAAATAAGTAAACAAATTTCATTATAATCCATTTTTATTTTTAACAACTCTATAGCTTCCATCAAATACTCATATCCCTTATTCTTATTATTAATTGCATTAACCGCACCAAAAGCTATTATTTTTTCCCTAACGGCAATCCTAAAATATTTCTATCTGTATTTTTATCTATATTATCATTAAAAAAGTTAATATCTATTGGATTTCCGATTCTATAAATTTTTTTATCTTTTAGAACTAAACTATTTTTGCAACATTTTTTTAACCAATGGCTTGGTGTAACAATAGACATATTAGTAGCATTATATACACTTAATTTTTGTTTAAGTAAATACTGTGGTATATTAAAACTTTTTTTTAATTTTTTACAGGTAGCACAGTTCGTTTGATAATTGAAACAATCAAGCGGTATATGACACCCACCAGTAAAGCCCCAAGAATCATGTAATGTCCAAACCAAATTATACTTTGATAAAAATTTTAAATCTCTTATTGAGACGAATTGACCGCAGGCCCAATGTAGGTTAATTACATCAGGGTTTAATGCCTTAACAGTGTCATAATTTAATCTAGAAATAATGCCAAAACTAAAAGGGTCTGTTTTTTCATTTATTATTTTATTTATAAATTTATATTCTAAAAAAGAAAGAATTTTATTTAATTCTATCTTCATTTTGTTTTGATCTCTTATAATTTTTTCTTCAACAACACTTAAATCTTTTACATAAATATATGAATCTATATTCTGTTTAGTTAAAGCTTTATGTAATCGATAGGCTGCACTTTGAGTAGATACACTATTTGATATATGCAATACTTTCACTTCAATCCCTCTTTGGATAATATTTTGAAAATTATTTTGCTAAAATCATTTTCAAAATATTTAAGTTCATATTTATTCTTAACTTCAGCTAATAAATTATCATATATCTGTTTTATTAAACCATCATTCATATTAGCCGCTGCCAATAATTTATTCTTTATATAATCAACTTTATAATCCTCCAAAAGAATGCCTATATTTTCTGTATTAATACACGTATTTGGTGTTACTATCGGAATCAGACCATGTTTCATGCAAGTTAATACAGATGTAGACATAGCTTCACTTGCTGATGGTAGTATTACAAAGCCCACCTTATTAATCAGCTTCAAAAATTTCTCGGATTTAACATTTATGAAACCGCAATCAATAATATTGGAACAATCTTTATAATCACGCAACAACCATCTTTCTGACTTATTTAATCCAGCTATATATAAATTAATGTCTTGATTGTTTTTGAATACATCTAGTAATATATCTAATCCTTTGTGTATTGCACCAAAAGAACCAAACCACAAAAAATTTTTTTTACAGTTGTTAAAATTTTTATTATTATCTTTTTTATAATTTCTATTTATTAAAGCAGTCGGATTTAAAAGGTATAAATTTTCTAACGGCATCAAATTTCTAAAATTTTGACTATTATAACGATTTCCTAAAAAAATTCCATAATTAGATTCTCTTATCATTTCATTATTAAAATACAGACCTGAACGTGTAATTTTTGTTTTTTTATTATGCCTCTCATAATAATATTCTATTCTTCCGACTTCATTGTTGTAAGAATATTCTGGTGCATTTTCTGTTAAATATACTATCTTTAAAGCATCTTTATTATAGCGACAAGCCAATTCATATGGTTTCCCTAGTCCAAAGATAATATCATATTTTTTTGCTAACATTTTTTTTATATTATATTCGTCATCATACGCAATAACATCCACAGAATATTCCAAATCAATAAAAGTTTTTACAATAACATATGCTTCCAAAAAATTAGTATGTGTAATGCCATTAATAATATCTTTATTAAATATAGAATCTATATAAGAAATTAAAATCTTTTTTTGATTATTAGAGCATACATTCTTATTTATATTTTGATAAAAATTCTTGCAATGACAACGGTCATAAATATATGATATATGGTTTTTTATTATTGTTTTTAATCCTTGTATAAAACAACTATTTGTCATTTTCTACTACCTGCTTTATTGCTTCAATTGCAACATTAAATCCATTTTTATTATTATTAATCAGATACTTCATGCATACTTCATCAATGTCACTATAATCCACATTTTTTTCATTAATTATATCTTTTATAGCATCCGCACAATTACGATAAGAATTAATTTTATAAAAACCTTTGCATTTATTATATATAGTTCTTTCCGAAGCAAATACTAATACAGGTTTATTTAATTTTGCAGCTTCGAGAGCAACCGTTCCACTCATAGTAGCAATAGCTTTAGCATTTTTTATTATTAAAGCTGGACTAATCTCTGTTTTTAAAAATTTTACATTAGGTATTTTGTTAATTTCTTTATAGAAGTTTTTAGATTTAAATATCACAGAATTATAAAGAAAAGGGTAAAATGCATATGTATTGCATTTAAATTGATGTGGATGTTCTTTAATATATAATGTCCATCCTTCAGGCAATAATTGAGAAATCATTTTAATAATAATAATTTGACTGTCAAGTATAGAACGACCAGCAACAGTAGCTTCTGGCTCAAAATGCAAAGAATAATATATATATGAAGAATTATTATCAAGATTCGCGCTTATTTTATTTAAATATCTTTTTATGTCTTTTAAAGCGAGGTAATTTGAAAGATTATTTAAGAAATTAACCCCAAACCTATCGGGTCTTAAATCTAAGTGCCTAATGCAACCTAAAAATATTATTCCCAAATAACCACCTATAAGATAAGCACCCTTTCTTACTAAATTACCAATGTAATTTTGATTATAGCCAAACGCATTTAAGTTATCATTATCATAATCAACTGTATAAAACAGACTATCATCATATTGCATATTAAAATTGTTAACAGGCAACAATTGATTTGTTATATTATTAAAAATTATTGATTTATTGAAAAGCATATCTTCAATATTAAAACAACTAATTTTAAGATTTTTAGCCATTTCAACGATTAAACAGTCATATGTATGTCCATGATTTATATTACATACTAAAACTATATCAATAATATTTTCTGTATATATTTTTTTGACTAAAGATAATCCTCTATAATAATTTTCTTTTCCTAATTGATAGTCAATAATATTTCAGTTATAACAATTTTCACATTTTAGTTGCGCATAATAAAACTTTTTAATATCTTCATATTCTAAAAATTCTAAATTATCATTATTATAAAATTCATCAATAAATAGTATTTTCTTTATTCGTTTATTATTTTTAAAAATATTTACTCTTTCATTATTTACTGTCACAAGAATAACAATCTCCCAATCAGTTTTCTCCATAATACTATTAACAATATTTAAATCAAAATCCACTAAAAGTAGTTTTTTCATTTTTCCTCCATTTACCGTATTTATTCAATATATTTAAATTATAAAATAATATATGTACTACCATCTTCAAATTTAACTTTAAAATCACATTCCTCTAAAGTTGAAGTCCTGTGGGCTATTGCAATTATTGTTATTTTTCCCTTTAGTTTTAAAATTGTACCTGTAATACTTTTTTCTGTTTCATTATCTAATGCCGATGTTGCTTCATCTAAAATTAAAACTTCTGGTTTTTGGTACAACGCCCTTGCTATGCCAATACGCTGCCTTTGCCCGCCTGAAAGTTTTACACCACGTTCACCAACATTTGTATTAATATTATCTGGCTGACTGTATACAAAATCGTAAAGTTCTGCCATGTGTAACACTTTATTTATTAATTCATAGTCTATTTCATTTTCTGACTCTCCTAAAGCTATATTTTCTTTTATCGTCCCATCAATCAAATAGATGCTTTGCGG
>ENA-OPCS01000611-OPCS01000611.1-human-gut-metagenome-genome-assembly--contig:-NODE-611-length-27109-cov-3.069343_pt1 | contig 27109 bp, 15 predicted proteins | sample MGYA00241256_ERZ501492 | MGnify/ENA primary metagenome ERZ501492 (study PRJEB25962, sample SAMEA2042512) | human gut metagenome | biome: human gut; feature: human-associated habitat; material: faeces... | reverse complement strand
CATTTATTGATATGTTTTTCAGAGACGTAATCGGACAAGAAGAAATCAAGCAACGACTCATTCAGGAAGTGAGTGAAGGGCGCATACCGCATGCCCAACTGATCTGTGGCCCCGAAGGAGTCGGTAAAATGCCGCTGGCTATCGCTTATGCCCGCTACATCAGTTGCACCAACCGGGGTGAGACGGATGCCTGCGGAGTATGTCCGTCGTGTGTGAAATTCAACAAACTGGTACATCCGGACGTACATTTCGTATTCCCCATCGTGAAAAGTTCTAAAGGAAAACGGGAAGTGTGCGACGACTATATCGCCGACTGGAGACCATTCGTTCTGAAGAATCCGTACTTCAACCTGAATCACTGGCTGAGAGAAATGGATGCCGAGAATGCACAGGCCATCATCTACGCAAAAGAGAGCGATGAAATCCTGAAGAAACTCAGCCTCAAATCGAGCGAAGGAGGATTCAAGATCACGATTCTTTGGTTGCCCGAAAAGATGCATCCGGTATGTGCCAACAAATTATTGAAATTGCTCGAAGAGCCACCTGAGAAAACCATCTTCCTGCTCGTATCGGAAGCTCCGGAAATGATTCTGCCTACCATTCTGAGCCGTACTCAACGCATGAACGTGCGAAAAATAGACGAGCCGGCCATCGACCGCGTATTGCAGTCCAAATACGGTATCCAGCCTGCCGACAGCCTTTCCATTGCCCATCTGGCAAACGGGAACTTTATCAAAGCACTGGAAACTATTCATCTGAATGAAGAGAATCAGCTCTTCTTCGACTTATTTGTCAGCCTGATGCGATTGTCCTATCAGCGGAAAATCAGGGAAATGAAGCTTTGGAGCGAACAGGTTGCCGGCATGGGACGTGAACGCCAGAAGAACTTTCTGGAATACTGCCAGCGCATGATCCGCGAAAACTTTATATTCAATCTCCATCAGCGTGATCTGACGTACATGACAATCAACGAACAGAATTTCGCCTCGCGCTTTGCTCCTTTCGTCAACGAAAGGAACGTAATGGGCATCATGGATGAACTAAGCGAAGCGCAACTGCATATAGAACAAAATGTAAATGCCAAGATGGTATTCTTCGACTTCTCGCTGAAGATGATCGTACTGTTGAAGCAATAATAAATATATAAACTATGGAATATAAGCTTCATAATGGGAGCGGCGGTCTTTGCTGCAAAGGATGCTCCCGACAAGATAAGAAACTGAACACTTACGATTGGCTGGCAGACATACCGGGCAACGCGGAAGAGTGTGATATGGTGGAAGTGCAATTTAAAAACACCCGAAAAGGCTATTACCGCAACAGCAACAAGATCAAACTGGAAAAGGGAGACATCGTTGCCGTAGAAGCTGCTCCGGGCCATGACATCGGCGTCGTAACCCTAACCGGAAGACTCGTCCCGCTGCAAATGAAGAAAGCCAACTTCAAGACCGATGCGGAAATAAAGAGAATCTACCGGAAAGCGAAACCGGTGGATATGGAGAAGTTCAACGAAGCGAAAGCAAAGGAACATGCGACCATGATCCGTGCCCGCCAGATTGCGCTGAACCTGAATCTGGATATGAAAATCGGTGATGTGGAATATCAGGGCGACGGCAACAAGGCTATTTTCTACTACATTGCTGACGAGCGTGTGGACTTCCGCCAACTGATTAAGGTACTTGCCGAAGCTTTCCGTGTCCGCATTGAAATGAAACAAATCGGTGCACGACAGGAAGCAGGACGTATCGGAGGTATCGGTCCTTGCGGACGGGAGCTTTGCTGCGCTACTTGGATGACGAGCTTTGTATCGGTATCTACAAGTGCCGCCCGCTTTCAGGACATTTCACTGAATCCTCAAAAGCTTGCCGGACAGTGCGCAAAGTTAAAGTGTTGTCTCAACTATGAGGTGGACTGCTATGTGGAAGCTCAGAAGCGCCTCCCTTCCAAAGAAATCGAACTGGAAACAAAGGACGGCACTTTCTACTTCTTCAAGGCTGATATTCTGAGTAATCATGTTTCTTACTCTACGGACAAGAACTTCCCCGCCAATCTGGTAACAATCAGTGGAAAACGTGCCTTTGAGGTAATTGCCATGAACAAGAAAGGAATGAAACCGGATAGTCTGCTCGAAGCTGAAGTGAAGCAAGAATCCAAAAAGCCGATTGACTTGCTGGAACAGGAAAGCCTCACCCGCTTCGACCGTAACCGAAATAATAAGGACGGAAACAACGGTAACCGGAACAAGAAGAAGAGAAAAGGAAATAATGACAACCGCCCGCAGGCACAGGCCGAAGGTGGAAATCGTCCGCAGCAACCTCAGAGGGGGGAGAACGAGAATCGTCCCCAACCGTCAGAGAACGGCAACAGAGGAGAAAGAGGAGACAGAGAAAATCGTCCGAGAAACAATAACAATAATAACCGGAACAGAGGACAGAATCAAGGACGGAATAATGAGAACAGACGTCCGGAAAGAGGACAGAATCAGGAACGTCCACAGAATCCGAACCGTCCGCAGAATCAAGAGCGTCCGCAGAATAGAGAACGGCAACTCAAACAGGAACGTCCTCAAAATCAGGAACGCCCGCAAGAACAAGGAAGACAACCCAACCAGGAACGTATTCCCAGACCTGAAAGAAATTCGAATCAAGAGAAACCGCAAAATAATGAAAAGCCTGCTCAGGAATAGCTTATTTTGTTTATTCGGTGCCTGCCTCATGGCAGCCTGTAATGAAAATACCGTGTATCACTCCTACCAGTCCCTGCCCAAAGAGTGATACACTCTCTTTTCAGTGTCCTGTTACGGACAGTATTCCTGGTACACTCAGATTATTTGCGGAAGTTCGCAACAGAAGTGAATACCCTTACCGCAACCTTTACTTATTCATTCATGAGAATCTGCTCGACTCCACAGTATGGCGCACTGACACGATAGCGGTCAACCTGGCTGATTCCACAGGAAGATGGACAGGCAATGGGTGGGGAAGTATCTATCAAACAGCAGTTTTTATCAAATCTGTCCGCCCGCTGCATCCCGGAAACTACACAGTTAAGATTGTGCACGGAATGCAGGATGAGAAGTTAACCGGACTCAATGACGTCGGTATCCGGATTGAAAAACAAGAAGAATAGATTAAAGCCTTCTGCCTCTTCCGGCATCCAGCCTCAGGAAGATAAACAATAAAATGGTGAATCCCCACAAGGAAGAACCTCCGTAACTGAAGAACGGCAAAGGAATACCAATTACCGGAGTCAGCCCAAGCACCATCCCGACATTAATAAAAAGATGGAAAAGGAAAATACTGACAACGGAATATCCATAGACACGTGCAAAAGTGGAAGTCTGCCGCTCGGATAAAGCAATCAGTCTCAGAATCAATATAAGGAAAGCCAACAGAACAGCAGCCGAACCGACAAATCCCTGCTCCTCTCCCACTGTGCAGAAGATAAAGTCAGTATCTTGTTCGGGCACATATTTCAGTTTCGTCTGTGTGCCATTCAGAAAGCCTTTTCCGGTCAATCCACCGGAACCGATGGCTATCTTTGACTGATTGACATTATATCCTGCTCCCGTCAGGTCTTCTTCCATACCGAGTACAACCTTGATACGGATTTGCTGATGGGATTCCAAGATGTTATCAAATACGTAGTTACTGGAATACAGAAAGCCGATAGAGCCGATGGCAAACAGGGCAATCAGGAAATAGGAACGTTGACGCTCTCTCAATGCCAAATAGAGCAGATAACCTACCACAAGAACACAAAGCCCCCATTGCACCCATACCAGACTGAAGTGTATTCCGTATTCCGATATTAAATATGCGATAAGCAGAATGATCAGGCTTCCTCCGATAATGTTCCGTGTGGGTTCCCACTTTTTGGGGTACACCCATACCATTCCTCCGGCAAACAACAGAATCAATAACAACACGATAAATTCGCCCAACGGTGTGGGAGTATCGGCAATAAAGACCTCGTCAAAACGGATGCCGACAACAAAGTAAATCACTGCACACAAACCGGCAAAAAGCACTACACCGGGCATTCCTTCCCGATAAAGCACCAAAAAGAAGGCAAGATAAACTAATGCCGACCCCGTCTCCCGCTGTCCGATAATCAGGAGCATCGGAAGGAGAATGATAAAGCCCAAGACGAAAGCACATTTTTCTTTCTTTATGCTGAATGAGTATGAGTTCATATATTTCGCCAACGCCAGTGCCGTAGCAAACTTGGCAAACTCGGCGGGTTGCAGGCTGACCGGTCCCATCACCAGCCACGAACGCGACCCTTTCGTATCCGGTGCGATAAAGATGGTAACAATAAGCAGCACAATCATCCCTACATATATAATGTACGCGAACATATCATACATCCGGTCTTCCAGCATCAGCAAAACAAATCCCAGACCAAAGGAGCAGATAATCCATACAAACTGCTTTCCGGCACGGGTAGAGAAATCAAAGAAGTCACGATCGCCATAGTCATAGCTGGCACCGCAAACGCTGAACCATCCGCCGACAATCAAAAGCAGATAGATACCAATCGTTACCCAATCCAGTGTTTTCCACAAACTATCGTTCCTCGTTACCATATAAAATGATTCTGTTACTGATTTCTTCTGCTCTTAACTCATTCTCGGGCGACAACTTCCCTTTCATATATTGTTCCATCATCAATGCACCGATCGGCACTCCATAAGTCGCTCCCCAACCTCCATTCTCTACATATACGGCAATGGCGATCTTAGGCTGGTTCATCGGAGCAAAGCCCATAAACACCGAATGGTCATGTCCGCGATTCTGCGCTGTTCCTGTCTTTCCGCAGGCTTCAAGTTCCGGCACCATCACGGACAGCATACGGCAAGTACCTCCGGTGGCAGCAGCACGCATTCCTTCTACCACAGATTCATAATGTCTTCGCTCTATGGTTGTGTTGCGTGGATGTCGATAAATGCTATCCAACTGCGCATCCTGAATTTCCTTCACAATATGTGGTGTTGTAAAATGTCCGCGATTGGCAATCGTTGCCCCTAAGTTAGCTATCTGAAGAGGGGTAGACAGAATTTCACCTTGTCCGATGGAGATACTGATGACCGTCAGTCCGTTCCAGTGTCCACGATAAGCCTTGTCATAAAATTGCGCGTTCGGTATCAAGCCCCGTTTCTCTCCGGGCAAATCAACTCCTAACTTATAGCCGAATCCCTGAGAAACCATGTGATCTTTCCAAACTGTGATGGCATTCTGCGGTGAACCGTACTTGCGATCGCCGAACATACGGAACAGCCCCCAACAGAAATAGGAGTTGCAAGAAGTCGCAATAGCCGGAATCAATGGCAAAGGTGAGCCGTGAGCATGACATCCCACTGTCAGACGCCCATAATGGAAACCACGAGAACAGGGGAAAGAAGGACTTTGCTCGGTAATGATTCCTTCTTGCAGGAAGGTCAGTCCCTGTGCCGTCTTGAAAGTTGACCCCGGAGGATAGACTCCCATCAACGCACGATTGAGCAACGGTTTCTGTTTATCGCGTTGCAGCATCAGATGGTTCTTGCCACGCTGACGACCAATCATCAGATGCGGATCATAATTCGGAGAAGAAACCAGACAAAGGATTTCTCCGGTTTCCGGTTCGATAGCTACGATACTTCCAATCTTATTTTTCAATAACCGTTCGCCTAATATCTGCAAATCGATGTCGAGACTCAGAGTCAGATTCTTGCCCGGAATGGAAGGACGGTCATACTCTCCGTCCATATAACGTCCCTGGATACGTCCATGCGCATCGCGCAACAGAATCTCTACTCCCTTTTCTCCACGCAGGTATTTCTCGTACGATCTTTCAACTCCCAGTTTTCCTACATAATCTCCGCGGATGTAGTATCCCTCTTCATCCGCCTCCATATCTTTAACGGATACCTCACCGATATCCCCCAAAGCATGGGCGGCAGCATTGTATGAATATTGCCGGATCGTACGCCGCTGAATATAAAAACCGGGAAACTTGAACAGTTTCTCCTGGAAGACACCGCACTCCTCCGCAGAGAGTTGTGACATGAACAGCTGGTTGGTATATCGGGAATATCCCGGATTGCGGCGGCGGTCTCTCATATCACTCATGATCTTAAGGAACTGAGCACGAGTAATGCCCAACGACTCACATAAATCGAGTGTATCCAGATTTTCGACCTCTTTCGGGACAAGAGTGATGTCATAGGCCGGCTGGTTGAATACCAGCAGTTTGCCGTTACGGTCGTAAATAGCACCCCGTGAGGGATATTGAATTTTATTCAGGAAAGCATTGCTGTCGGCATTCTTCTTGTAGTCGTCTGTCGTTATCTGCAATACAAAGAGGCGTATCAGATAAATCAACACAATAGTTAAAGCAATCCCCCCGATAACAAATTTCCGCTTTTCTAATCTATAGTCTTTTGCCATTCCTATCTCCTTATTCCTTCTACAGCAAGAATGCAGGTTAAAGTCAGAAGGGTGCACGAAATCACCCGCAATAACAACAGCCAGATGCTGGTAAATGAGAAGAACTCAATGCTGAGTAATGCCAGGCTATGGACAAAAACACTTGCCGTGGTATATTTCAGGAAAGGAGTGATGCCCATGCTCTTGAAAGAAGGGATGATACTGTCCAGATTGTCACGCGGAGTAAACAGGCGCAGCAAGGACGGACGAAGGAAAGCCAGCAGCACGGTTGCCGCAGCATTCATCCCCGGAGTATCGGCAAAGATATCAATGGTTAGTCCGAAGAAGAAAGCCCACAACATCAACTCATTCCGGGAAGTTCCGGAAGCGAATTTCAGTATAAAGTAAATGTAGAGAAAGGGAGTAGCATATCCGGCAATATGTACGTTATTCAGGATCAGTACCTGAAGAAGTACCAGCCCGATAAACCATCCGATTCTATGTATATAGGTAATTATCATTATTTCACAGCCTTATTTTCCAGTTCTTTCTGTTCCTGCTGACCGTTCCGGGCTATCACCCGCACATCACTCACCTTGCCGAAATCGGTAGCCAACTTGATTTTCAACAAATAAGACAATCCGTCGTGCGAATCGGACATATCATCGACTGTTCCTACCATAATTCCTTCAGGGAATACGGTAGAGAAGCCGCTTGTCACCACCGTATCACCCAGATTAAACTCTGCATGACGAGGCAAATCTTTCAGATACGCATAACGGGAATCTCCATGCTCCCACTTCAGATAACCAAAGTAGTCACTTCCGACAATCTTGCAACTAATATTTGACTTGCTGTTCAATACCGAAATCACGAGTGAATACGAAGAGGAGGTTTCATAGACAATACCCACAATTCCGTTTCCGTCCACCACTCCCATTTCGGGACGGATGCCGGCAGAAGAACCCTGATCGAGCGTTATATAATTATCCGCCTGATTCAGACTGTTCTTAATGACGTGTGCCTTGAACAACTGATAATCTGTCAGAGGTATCTCCTTGATGCTGTTTACAGTAACCGAATCAACCTGATGCTCCCGCAACGCCTTTTCCAGATTAGTGATCTGCTGTTCGAGCGCCATATTACGATCCAGCAAGTCTGCGTTGACCGATTTGAGATGGAAATAAGAGCTTATTCCTCCCGAAACTTCATAAACTGCCCCCACAACGACATTGGCAGATGTAAAGAAAGTACTCTGCTGGTAGTTGTTGAACCGAAATAACAAAACAAAACTGGCTACCTCTAATACGATGAAGAGGAACCAGTAATTGTATTTCAAAAGGAAGTTTATTAAATTCCGCATGAATAATGATCCGTATTATTTATCTCATCAAGAAAGAGAAACGGTCTACATTCTTTAATGCCACACCCGTACCTTTGGCTACTGCGTGCAAAGGATCTTCAGCAATGTGGAAAGGTATGTTAATTTTATCTGTCAAACGCTTGTCCAGTCCGCGAAGCAATGCACCACCACCGGCAAGATAAATGCCGTTGTGTACAATATCCGCATACAGTTCGGGCGGCGTATTTTCCAATGCACTCAGGATGGCTGTTTCAACCTTGGAGATGGATTTCTCCAGACAGTGAGCCACTTCCTGATAACATACGGGCACTTCCATCGGAAGAGCTGTAATACGGTTCGGTCCATGAACGATGTAATCTTCCGGAGCGTCATCGCCAAGCTCGGTCAGTGCAGCACCTACGTTGATCTTAATACGTTCTGCCATACGTTCGCTGACTTTCACATTATGCTGACGGCTCATGTACTCCTGGATATCCGCAGTCAGATCATCACCGGCGATACGGATAGAGTTGTTGGAAACGATACCTCCCAAAGAGATAACGGCAATTTCCGTAGACCCACCACCTATATCCACGATCATGTTTCCTTCGGGCGCTTCTACATCAATACCGATACCGATCGCCGCAGCCATCGGTTCGAATATCAGATAGACGTCACGCCCACCGGCATGCTCGGCCGAGTCACGAACGGCACGGAGTTCTACTTCCGTACTTCCCGACGGCACACCGATCACCATACGAAGTGACGGCGAAAACAAGTGATTACGAGTATTTACCTGTTTAATCAAACCGCGCATCATTTGCTCACAAGCATAGAAGTCGGCGATCACTCCATCCCTCAACGGACGAATAGTACGTATATTTTCGTGGGTTTTTTCGTGCATCAACTTCGCCTTTTCCCCAACGGCGATCATCTTATCTGTACGGCGATCCAAGGCCACAACCGAAGGCTCATCCACCACAATTTTCCCGTTTGTGATGATGATGGTATTGGCTGTCCCCAAGTCCATCGCTATTTCTTGTGTAAAAGAGAATAATCCCATTAATATAAAGTATTAAGTATTAAGTATTAGGTATAAAGTATCAGGTATAAAGTAGACTGCCTTATCCGCAAGGTTAATACTTAATACCTAATACTTAATGCCTGTTTTTAATGTTTAAAATGACGGATACCGGTGGTCACCATCGCCATACCGTGCTCGTTGCAGTAAGCAAAAGTAAGATCGTCTTTCACCGAGCCGCCCGGCTGGATGACTGCCGTAATACCTTCTTTGTCTGCTATTTCCACGCAATCCGGGAAGGGGAAGAAAGCATCTGAAGCCATTACCGCACCGTTCAGATCGAATCCGAATGATTTGGCTTTTTCAATCGCTTGTTTCAAGGCGTCTACCCGTGAAGTCTGTCCCACACCGCTTGCAAGAAGCTGTTTGCCTTTTGCCAGCACGATAGCGTTTGATTTACTGTTCTTAACGATCTTGTTGGCAAACAACAGATCTTCCACTTCTTCCGGAGTAGGAGCTTTGTCTGTCACAGTTCTCAGATCGGCAACCGTTTCAATATTCATATCTTTGTCCTGCACCAATACACCGTTCAACAAAGCACGGAACTGTTTCTTAGGCAGTTTGGCTTCTTTGCGAACCAGGATGATGCGGTTCTTTTTCTGTCCCAAAATCTCGAGCGCGTCTACGTCATAGTCCGGCGCGATAATCACTTCGAAGAATATCTTGTTGATCTCTTCAGCTGCTGCTTTGTCAATCACTCCGTTAGTAATCAACACGCCTCCGAAAGCGGAAACGGGATCACCGGCCAACGCGTCTGTCCATGCTTCCAGTACAGTTGGACGAGAAGCCAGGCCACAAGCATTATTATGTTTCAGGATAGCGAAAGTCAAATCTTCGTATTCGTCGATCAGATCAACGGCAGCATTGATGTCCAACAAGTTGTTATAAGAGATTTCCTTACCGTGAATCTGATCGAACATGGCGTCCAGATTTCCGTAGAAATAACCTTTCTGATGAGGGTTTTCACCGTAACGGAGTTGCTTCTGGTTGTTTACCGAACAACGGAAAGCAGAACCTTCGCCGGCATCGAAATAATTGAAGATAGCTGAGTCGTAGTGAGAAGAAACGGCAAACGCTTCTTTTGCCATCCAGCGACGTTCTTCGAGTGAAGAAGTAGCGCCGTGCTCCATCAACATATCCAATAATGGTTTGTATTGAGCTTGAGAAGCTACGATGATTACATCGTTATAGTTCTTGGCTGCGGCACGAATCAGTGAGATTCCGCCTATATCGATTTTTTCAATAATGTCTGCTTCAGATGCACCGGAAGCTACGGTAGCTTCGAACGGATACAAATCAACAATAACCAGATCTATCTCGGGAATTTCATATTTCTCAATCTGTTGCATATCCTGTTCCAGACCACGACGACAAAGAATACCTCCGAAAATTTTCGGATGTAATGTCTTTACTCTACCACCGAGAATAGAAGGATAAGTGGTCAAATCTTCCACTGCCTTGCAAGGATATCCCAATGATTCAATAAACTGACGAGTTCCGCCTGTTGACAAAAACTCTACTCCCTCTTCATGAAGTTTGGTAATAATTTCATCCAAACCTTCTTTATGGTATACAGATACCAATGCAGTTTTTATTCTTTTAGACTCTGACATTGAATTGCTTATTAAGTATTTGATGCGCAAAGTTACGAAATATTGTTTATCGTACGTAATAAATAAGGTGTGAATTAATAAAAAAAAGCGTTGACTGTTCCTGTTGGAAAGTCAACGCTCCTTCGCATATAGAGCTTCTAATCAAAATCTATTACCAGATAGACACTCGTTTGTCCTTCGCTACGAACATAGGATCATGTTCTGTGATATTGAATGCTTCGTACCAGTTCTGGATATGAGGCAATGCTCCGTCCACACGCCATTTTCCTAAAGAGTGAGGATCGAGTTTGGTCAGTCGGAGAATCTCTTCCGGGCGGATGTGTCCGGCCCATACATTAGCATAAGCAAGGAAGAAACGTTGTTCGGGAGTAAATCCGTCAACAACTTCCAGCGGTGCTGTTTCCATTGCTTTCTTGAAAGCCGCGAAAGAAACCTGCAAGCCACCGTGGTCGGCAATGTTCTCTCCCAAAGTAAGTTCACCGTTTGCATGCACACCGGGAGCCACTTCTATGCTGTCAAAGAAGTTAACCATCACTTGAGCACGTTCCTCGAACTTTTTAGCATCTTCTTCTGTCCACCAGTCTTTCAGGTTACCATCCTTGTCGTATTGACGGCCCTGATCGTCGAATCCGTGAGTCATTTCATGGCCGATAACCACACCGATAGCACCATAGTTCATCGCATCGTCAGCGTTCATATCAAAGAACGGAGCCTGCAGGATAGCGGCTGGGAAACAGATTTCGTTGGTTGTCGGGTTATAGTAAGCGTTCACCGTCTGAGGTGTCATCAACCATTCGTCCTTGTCGACCGGCTTACCGGCTTTCGCGATCATGTCATTGAAATCCCATTGGCTGGCACGCTCGATATTTGCCCAATAAGAGTCGTCTTTGATCTCCAGAGCAGAGTAATCTTTCCATTTATCCGGGTAACCGATCTTTACATGGAAAGTAGCCAGTTTCTCTAATGCTTTCACCTTTGTCGGTTCGCTCATCCATTCCAGCGCTTTGATGCGTTCGCCCAGAGAAGTCTGCAAATTCTTCACCAATCCAACCATACGTTCTTTGGCAGCGGCAGGGAAGTATTTCTCGACATACATCTGTCCTACTACTTCACCCAAAGAGCCGTCTACAGTGCTTACCGCACGTTTCCAGCGAGGCTGCATTTCTTTCTTGCCAGACATTGTTCTACTATAGAAGTCGAAGTTTTGTGCTACGAAATCATCACTAAGGAAAGAGGCTGCGGCATCGATCAAATTCCATTGAAGATAGAACTTCTGGTCTTCAAGAGGCACTGTATTAATAACATCGGCAACTTCCTTCATGGCTGCAGGCTGACCGATATTCACTTCTTTCAAGTCATTCAGTCCCGAAGTAGTGAAATAAGCATCCCAGTTGAAAGTAGGGAAGTTCTTTTTCAGCGTTTCCATGTCCATCTTATTATAGTTGGCATGCGGATCACGCAATTCTACTTGTGAACGGGCAGCTTTGGCAAGACGTGTTTCGATGTTCATCACAGCCACCATTGCTTTCTGTGCGGTAGCTTCGTCATAGCCGGCCAACTGGAACATTTTAACGAGGTGCTCCTTATATTTATCGCGGATACTCTTTGTCTGCTCGTCATTCTCCAGATAGTAATCACGCTGTCCCATTCCGAGACCGCCCTGATAGGTCTGAACCATGTTCATAGAGCTGTTCATATCATCCGCACTAACAAACATGGTAAAGTAAGGACGTATTCCTTTCTTCTGACTTTCGGCAATGTAAGTGTAAATCTCTTCTTTATCTTTGAGCGCATCGATAGCCGCCATTTCTTCTTTGATCGGAGCTGCTCCTTCTTTGTTCAGCTTCACGCTGTCCATAGCGATGTTATAAAGATCACCCACTTTCTGGGCAGCACTGCCCGGAGCGTTGTCTTTCTTTGCAGCCAGTTCTGCAATCAGTTCTTTCAACTGTTCGCGGCTTTTCTCGTGAAGCATATCGAAAGAGCCGAAGCGTGAATACTCGTCTGTCAGCGGATGACTTTCAATCCACCCACCGCAGGCATACTGATAAAAACTTGTACCCGGCATTGCCGTGGTATCCAGATTAGCAAGGTCGATACCGGACGTTAGTACGGCCTCTTTCTTGCTATTACATCCTGTTGTCATAAGGCATACGGCAAGAATTGGTAAATACTTGGTTACTTTCATATTATATAATAAATTAGTTTTTCACTTCTTCCAGCTCCATCGAAACCCGTTCCCACTCTTCAACGGTGGTATCCAATTGCTGTTTCAGCTTCTGATGCCGTTCATACAGTTGCATATCCGATGCTCCTTCCGGGGTTGCCATCTTTGCTTCCAGAATGGCGATTGCCGATTCCGTTTCTTCAATCGAAGCCTCACAGTCCGCCACCTGGCGTTCCAACTTCTTTATCTTCTTATTGAGTTCCTTCTGCGCTTCATACGAGAGTCTGTTCTCCGAAGGTTGCTCTGTATCCGCTTCGTTTCCTTTGGCAGATGCGGTAGGAGAAGTAGAGAGAGAAACTCCTTTCTGAAGTTCATTCAGGCTGTCGATCTTCTTCTTTTGCAGGAAATCGTAGATACCGCCAAGATGTTCTTTCACTGTTCCACCACCGAACTCATATACTTTAGTCGCAAGTCCGTCCAAAAAATCACGGTCGTGGCTGACAAGTATCACTGTTCCGTCAAATTCGCGGATAGCTTCTTTCAGTACATCTTTGGAACGCATATCCAAATGATTGGTAGGTTCGTCCAAAATCAGGAAGTTCACCGGTTCCAGCAGCAACTTAATCATAGCCAGACGAGTACGCTCTCCACCGGAAAGTACTTTCACTTTTTTATCCGAAGCCTCTCCGCCAAACATGAATGCACCCAAAATGTCACGTATCTTCAACCGGATATCTCCTGTCGCCACACGGTCGATCGTATCAAATACCGTCATGTTTTCATCCAGCATCTGCGCCTGATTCTGTGCAAAGTAACCGATCTGCACGTTATGCCCGATCGTCAGTTTACCATCAAAATCAATCTCGCCCATGATACATTTCACTAACGTAGATTTACCTTCTCCGTTCTTTCCGACAAATGCGACTTTTTCTCCTCTGTTGATCGTCAGATTCACATCATGGAAAACAACGTGCTGTCCGTATGCCTTGCGTACGTCTTCACAGATAACCGGATAATTCCCGCTGCGGCTGGCAGGAGGAAATTTCAGACGGAGGGAAGAGTTGTCTTCCTCATCGACCTCGATACGGTCTATCTTTTCCAGTTGTTTGATACGACTCTGCACCTGTACGGCTTTGGTTGCCTTATAGCGGAAACGTTCGATAAAGTCTTCCGTATCCTGTATCTGCTTCTGCTGATTCTCATAGGCACGGAGCTGCTGCTCACGACGTTCTTTACGTAATACGACAAACTCATCGTACTTCACTTTATAGTCATAAATCTGACCGCAGGTAATCTCGATCGTACGGGTAGTTACATTATTAAGGAAAGCACGGTCGTGGCTGACCAGCACAACAGCATTGGCACGGGTAGACAGAAAGTTCTCCAGCCATTGTATACTCTCGATATCCAGATGGTTAGTCGGCTCATCAAGGAGCAGCACATCCGGACGACGGAGCAAGAGCTTCGCTAGTTCGATACGCATACGCCAGCCGCCGGAGAATTCGGAAGTCGAACGGTTAAAGTCTTCCCTGCTAAAGCCCAATCCCAACAGGGTACGTTCTATTTCCGCCTGAAAATTGGTTCCTCCCATCATCAGGAAGCGGTCGTTTTCGTGTGTGAAGCGGTCTATTAACTGGTGGTATTCTTCGGATTCATAGTCGGTGCGGTCGGCAAGCTGCTGATTCATCCGTTCAAGGTTTGCCTGAAGTTCGAAAATATGCTCGAAAGCGAGTTCTGCTTCCTCCATCACCGTGCGGACATCCGAAAGGATCATGACTTGCGGCAGATAGCCGATTGTTACATCTTTAGGGACGGCTACCACTCCACGGGTCGGGTTTTGCAGACCTGCCAATATTTTCAACATAGTCGATTTGCCCGCACCATTCTTGCCGACCAAAGCGATGCGGTCTTTTTTATTGATAACATAGCTGACATCCGCAAAGAGCGGTGTCGCATTAAATTCTACTGATAATCCTTCTACTGAAATCACGTCTGTCTCTGATTTATAAGATTTTGGATTGCAAAGATAATGAATAATTATTGGATAAAGGGCAGTATTATCCGTTATGAAAGACAAAAAAAGCAGTCATTCTCATGAATGACTGCTTCCTGGTCTTTATCAAAAGCTTTTCTTTAGAACAATTTAGCAGGGTATTCACCGGCATCTACCAATGCCTGAATCTTATCCACTACGCTCTGACGGTCTTCCGGATAAGTTACACCAAACCATTTGCTGGTAGTATCCAGAACTTCTACAGTTGCAGTTCCGTCGTTAATCAATTTATCCACCATCAGCGGGATAAAGAATTCGCTCTTCAGGTTCTCCATGTTCTTCGGATCGCTCAGGAAAGTCTTGAAGAACTCTTCACTGTAAGCAAAGTAGTCGGGAGTAAAGCCCCAGAAGTTCATACTTACCGGAGTCGTATCAGGAGTAGCTGTCCATTCACCGTTATCATCGATGTATTTTACTTCGCCGTCCAGACGTTGAATCTTCGTACGTTCCACTACGGAAGTCAGCAAGTTGTTAGCATCTGTACTGCAGATACCACGAGATACCGTACCGCTCTCGCTCAACGTATTTCCCACACGGAAACCTACCATTGAATAAACATTCTTGGAATTTTCGGGAAGAGCAGACAGGAATTTGCCCATTACCTGGAACGAGTCACGACCATAGAAGTCATCGCAGTTGATTACCGCAAACGGTTCACTAATCACATCAGCTCCCATCATTACCGCATGATTTGTACCCCATGGTTTTGTACGGTCTGCCGGACAAGTGAATCCTTCCGGAAGATCATCAATAGACTGGAATACCAGTTCGCAAGGAATGTGGCCTTCGTATTTAGAAATAATCTTTTCGCGGAAATCCTGTTCAAAATCTTTGCGGATTACAAATACAAGCTTACCAAATCCTGCGTTGATAGCATCATAGATAGAGTAATCCATAATAGTTTCGCCGTTAGGACCCAGTCCGTCCAATTGCTTCAAGCCTCCATAACGGCTACCCATACCAGCAGCCAATAAGAATAAAGTTGGTTTCATAAATTGTGTAATATTAAAAGGTTAGTGATGTCAACGGCATCTGATTTTGGTGCAAATGTACAAAAACTTTCTTTCTTTTGTCTTATGTGATGTCCTTTCTTTTGTCTTGAGACAAAGAAAGAACGTTAGAACGGATACCCGATAGCGAAATGTATTCCCAGATTTTTGAAGAAGGCACCGGTAACATTATAATATCCGCTTCGTTCCGTATCATAGGGCAGATGCAAAGGAATACCGAAGTCAAGACGGAACACAAGAATATCCATGTCGTAACGGACGCCTACGCCTGTCCCCAAGGCTATTTGTTTCGGGAAAGTTTTCAGACGAAGTTGCGAATCAGGACGTGCCTCGTCCTTGCGCAGCAGCCAGACGTTACCCGCATCCAGGAAAGTAGCTCCCCAAATGCTCTTGAAGATACGGAAACGATATTCTACGTTCGCTTCGAAACGGAACGTACCTGTCTGGTCGAGATAAGAATACTTGCTGTCTTTCGGGTGATAGCCACCGGGACCAATACTACGCACCGTAAAAGCACGGATACTGTTGGCACCACCAACGTAGAATTGTTCACTATATGGGGCAATCGTAGCATTACCGTATGCAAAAAGAGCGCCTAACGCTACACGGGAAGCTATTTTATTATTTTTGTCTATGTTCCACAAATGGCGGAACTCGGTATTAAATTTCATAAACTGCGAGAACGGAGCCCCCAAAAGTTTTTTCCCTTCCTCATTATAAGGTTTGCCGAAAGCACGATAAATAGTGGCAGTCACATTTCCGGCAGAAGTCACGGTAGATTGCCACCAGATAGGATTCTTCACTCTCCGCACAGAGGCATTATCATATGTATAAGTGTACTCCATAGCCGGGATGAACTGGTTGTCTAAGCTGACATATAGTGCCGGATTGTCGGCTGCAATCTCCATAAACTCTTTCGACTGGTGTTGCAAGACGTTGAATGTCAGTTTGAAAGGTGTGATACTATGACGACTGGTACGCGTCGGCTGGAAATCGTAGGTTGCGTTTCCGCCGAAAGATAACAGTTTGTAATATCTTGCCCGGTTCAACTGATCGATATACAAACGGAAAGTAGTCGTAGCGGGAAAGTCAAATTCCCTTTTCCCCCAACGCGGGAAAACCACTCTAGGGAAAGTCAGAGAAGTAGATATTCCCATTTCCCAACTGTTCATCAACGAACTTTTCTCTCCGCCACCGGTCTGCCATTCATAAGAGCCTTTCAGTTTCACGTTCCAACTTTCTCCACCACCAAATACATTATTCCGTGTAACTCCGAACGAAGCACCCGGACCGGTCTGGTCGTTACTTTTAGTTACTACGTTCAATTCCAGTTCAGCGTCCAACGGTTTGGCAAAAGTAGCCTGCATCGTGATGTCCAACGTATCACAAACAGCTGTTGTATCTTTGGGGGCATATTGGATATCCATATAACTAAATATTCCCAACTGGCTGAGTTTCTCCTGTATCTGTTCCTGCCGATACTGGCTGTAAAGCCGGGTACGGTTGGAAGCACGCATCTGTGCGTTCCGTACAAACTGTTGATAATTCAGCCAACGATAAAGCATATTGGGACGAACCTGCAATTTATTGTAATAGTGGATATTCAAGTTCTTATACATCATACTGTCATTCGGCGCTTCTCCGTTCTTTCCGAACAGATAGACAGACGCATCACCCACGTAATAAGGACGCTGTGCCGCAGCCGGCAATCCCGGCACAGGAATCAGGCGAAGGCTGATATGCCCTCCGGGTACCAAAGTCGTATCCGCCTGGTAAGTCATATAGTCGGGACGGAAATAAAAATATCCGAGGTTACGCAACAATGTACTGATACGGGAGCGTTCTTCGTCCAAATCAACCACGTTGAACTGCTCACCCGGACTTATATAAGACATCCGGCGTCCGCGCTCCATAATCCGCAGAGTCTGGGGAGTGAACCGTTGATAGTAAACCGTATCAATGAAATAAGGGTTCTTCATATCCACCGTATAGATAATGCCCGCCTTCAGACTGTCTTTCTTATCAACAACCGTTTCATAAGCTACCTTCCCATTGAAATAGCCATAATCACGAAGCAAATTAGTCGTTACCTTCACACGTACCTCCGGGTTGACCGTAGAAATAAATACGGGAGGATTGGCCGCAAAACGGTTGAACATCCATTTACCGAATCCCTTCTTATATTTCACGAAGTCATTGTACATCCACATTTTAAAAGGGATAGGAAGGATACCGCCAAACATCTTTGTACTAGGTGTCTTATCGAGTGCAGCATCAATTTCCGTCAGCGCCGTCTCTCCTACCGGTGTTGTCGATTTATTCAATATGACAGTCTTGCTTCCGGTGTAAAGCACCTCCCCTTCGGGAAGATGTTTCGTCACCGAACAAGCCGACAGTAACACTACACTTATCAGACAAACAGCCAATATATTTATATGTATCTCTTTCATACTTACTTCTTTTTCTTAAAGATGAACAGTTCACTAAGTTTGTCTAGCTTCTTGCGAAGCACAATACCGACTCCGGTTTCCGTAATCTCACCTTCGAGCACACTCTCGTAGTTCTTGTCATAGAACAGGCGGATATACCGGGTTCCGGTTCTATCCAGACGATATTCCAGAGAAATATTGTCGATGAAGGATTCGGCGTCATTCGTCGCATTCTCACCTTGAGAAACCTTGCCACCGATTACAATCTGGAAACGATTGTTAAACAAGCGTTGTGAATAACGGAAACTGTAATCCGTACGTTTACTTCCCGTCTCTGAATCGTCGTGGTCTTCGACACCGACAGAGAGACTCGCATTCTTCAAGTTACCCATCAAGGAGTTTATCTGACTACTCAATACAGAAGTCAGAGCAGATCCCATATTCAGCTTGCCGAGTCCGCCGCCACCCCCACCAATCGGTCCGGTGCCGAGATAAGTTTTCATCACCATGATATACAATGCCTGTTTACCTCGTTCTTCCGCCCCCATAGCGGTCAACTCGTTTTGTACGGTCGCATCTTCGGGAGCCGCAACATCGAATGCAAACGAAAGATTATCCAAGCGGTTCTTGACTACAACGGAAACATCGAAATTAACCATACGACTTCCACCATTCTCTCCTTCGGAAACTGACGCACGGATACGGTCAGTCGCCTTAAAGTTCAACATCGGGTCCATCGGATTTCCCGTCCATTCCACGTAACTACCGTTATCAATGGCAAATTCCTTTGCTGCAATCACCGGCAAAGCATATTTCATCAAGCCGCCACTCAACGTATAACGTCCGGTCAGAGTCAGGTCGCCTTGCGGAGTGTATTTCATGGAAAGGTCACCCCCGCCTTCCAGTTCGATACGGTTATCATTACTTGCATCCAGGTCAACTTTCACTCGGACGGACGGATCGATATGTACCATCATTACCATGTCCAATCCGCCTAAAGAGACAGTCGGCACTTCCTGCCGGACAACAGTTGTAGTATCGCTAAATGAAGTAAATGTTACCAAACTTCCCAAACGGTCCTGCACTGTCAATGGTGAATCGGTCAAGACATACGAAACATCGGTGTTCCCCAGCAGACTCACGTTCCCACGCATATTCAGCCCGTCCAAAGGCCCTTTCACCGTCGCCCGGAAATCAGCAAATACTTTGCCGTAAACCAGACTTTCACGGGTACGCTTAGCATCCAGTAACGTATAATTTTGTGCCAGCATATTCAGGTTCGCCATTGGACGGCTCATATCACGGAAATCAACATAGCCATCAATAGTAAACGGATTCTTCGATGTTGTGTAAATAGCAAATTTATCAAATTCCAACCGATTGTTCTTTATTTGCACAGGACGATTATCAAACATGAAACGCGCACCATATTGACGGGAAAGGACAACACTATCCAATACAAGTTCGCCGTTTATCAAAGGTTGTTCAGTACTGCCCGTTATATTCAGATTACCATCCATATCACCGGACAAAGTGACCATCTGGTCAGGAATAAACACATTCGCCACCCGCAGCGGAAAATGCTCCAATGTTGTATTCACTTCCAAACTATCTTTGCCTGTGCGGGTAGGAACCAGTTTCCCATCTGCCACCAGCACTTCTGCCTGATCGTGATTCAGATAAGCATTCAGATATTGTTTTCCCTGTTCGCCCGGCAACCACGTAGCCCCTAATGCAACGTCACCGATACGCTGACGTTCATAAGACAGTTCATCAACAGACGCCTCAGCCGAGAGTTGCAAATCCTTTTCTGTCTGTATGTAATGAGCTTCCAACGAGAACAATCCGGTTATTTCGGGGAAGTAAGGCAACACACTCGTTATCTCTTGCAGACGGATTCTACGTATTTCAACATCTATATTCTGCAGAGACACCGTATCGCCCGGTACGGAATGTACCCTGAATCCCATTCCTTCTTCATCCCACATATCCACGTTCGCGTATACACGCATATTTTTATGCAGGTAAATCCAGTTATGATTCTCGTTGAAATGAAATCTTTGGAAGGCAACAATCGGATTCTCCGGAATCAGTGTGAAAGCGATTCCGTTCCCCTTACCATGTCCTTCGAACAGAGGGCGGGCATTTACCCCCAGCAATACGCCTGTTTCTCCTTTGCCGTTTTTGTAGTCTACCAGCAATTCCGCATCGCGGTCGCGAATCTCTCCGGTCAAAGTAGTAGCAAAAGAGAATTGCGGATTCTTCGGTCCGTTTATTACACCGGCACGTAGTTTCATTAAAGTAGTATCCTGTTTGACAGTGAAGAAGATTGTATCCAGTTGCAATGTGTCCATCTTCAATGCATGCACCGCAGCTTTTCCATTGATTCCCCAATCGGGAGCCGTACCGAACTTCATGGAAACATCATGGTAGGATATGTTTTTAGTAGCCAGAAAATAAGCTAACGGATTCTCTTTTCCTGCGGAGAAAGATAAAATAGCTGTCGGCAACGCTTCACGCAGTTCGGCGTGGTTCAAGGCTTTTTCATCAATCTGCTTCATCAGGACATCCATGAAGTGTGTAGACTGACTTATCAAAGAATTAACACCGGAACGTGCACTCAAGTTGAGTTTCATATCACCAGATGTTAGATGTGTGAACACCCTGTTTTGACGAGCTTCGGCAGAAAGATTAAAGGCGAGCGGGCGCTTCATCGGTTGAGGCATCAACCCCAGTTCGTGTAAGTCGAGCTGAGTGACGTCAACCGTCACTTTTCCATCTGGATAACGATGTGCCAGATTGTATTCTGCATCTGTTGTCATCTTCAACAGCGCATTGTCACTTGTCAGATTAGCCGTCACCAATGCACCTTTCAAAGCTCCAGTCAAATGAACATTGGAAAGCTGGTAACGTGCATAATGTAGTTGATCTAATGAAAGATTCAGTTTGGCTAAAGCACGATAAGACATGACGTCCAGCCCACGGCCTTTGGCATCTGCCGAAAGAGAAAGTTCGTAGATAGAGTCTTTCGGAAGGAAATTATGGAGTTGTAGATTGTCAATCTTCAAGTCGGCTGCATAAGCCTCGGTTGAGGTATTAAGTTCTGCATTCACCCCCATAGAGCCTTGCCCCTGTTTCAAGTGAAGATTAGCCTTATATTCAGGTCCTTTCAGCTCGACACGGGCCTTCAGATTCATGCTATCTGGGATTACGATAGTACCGTTGGGGGCTTCTCCCGTTAAAGCAGTCAGGAAGTTTAGATTCTGAGTAATCATATCCAGACCGATAGTCCCCGAACGCGTCAGGCTGTCAGCCAAGTTTTCAAGAATACCGCCTCCTTTCATGGAAAAAGCTCCCGGGAGATCGACTGTGAAACGAGAAATCTGCATTTGTTTCAGATTTCCGTCCGTACCGGCACGAACCACAAGCGGACGGAAGGGATACGCCTCTTTGAAACTATCCGGCAAACCGCCGGCAAATAACATAACATCCTCTTTACCGATATAAGCATTGAGACCGGCGGACAAACGTCCTGTAGTGGGAATATTGACAAGTTCCCAATATGTCTGGGCGGATAAATCTATTTCGGAATGAGGGGTTTGCAGTTTTATGCCGGGAATACGAATAATCGAGTCGTTAGAAAATGCCCTACCCGTCAATGAAGTGATACTCAATCCGGAACGTTCATTCATCGAAAACTCACGGATTACAGCATTCATATCCCTACCTTTATATAATAAGGAATCCAAACCGATACGGATATCACGAACGGCAATATGAGACGCATCGAAACCTTCTCCGGGTTTGGCTACTCCGGTATCATAATTGGCAGAGCTTCCGGATAACAGGAATTGTTTCAGTTCATAAAACTGATTCTTCAGATCAGCTTGTGCATCATTGATAAATGCTTCTCCGATATGAGCAGCCATTCGCATCGAGTCAGCAGGAAGTTGCATACTGAACGACACATTCTTCAACTTCAGTTTATGAAGATCCACTTTCCAGTTTACAGGAGCAGAAGCTGTTGTATCTTTAGGCGTAGTCGTAGTATCGTTCATCAACATTTGTACGTGAGTGTCCGATAATTCCGTCTGGTTGATAACGGCCAGCTCATTAGAAAGATCAACTCCATGACTTTGTAAAAAGAAACGTCCCAGTACCCCCTTTATCTTCATGCCTTCTATTAGATTAGCCGAATTGAACGCTACCTGACTTAATGTTACTTCATCTACCTCTACCTTTCCCTTGACGAGCGGCCATGCCTGTACACGCACGTTCAGACTTTCCAAAGACAACAGCGTATCCGGTTGCTGGATCACTTCCACGCCACGAACCAACAGATTGAGCGGAAAACGAAGGTCGATTCGTTCCACCTGAATCTGCATACCGGTTGCTTTGGAAGCGTATGCTGTCACCTCCCGACGCAAAAGATTCTGAACGGGAGGTATATAAAGTAATATCATTAGTATTACAAAAAGCAATACAGGAGTGAGCAATATCCAACTCACCCTTCTTATCCATTTTCGTTTCATGTAAAATGTGCCAGTGTATTAAAAGGTGACACAAAGTAAACAATTAATTCTGAAAAAAGGTTGACGTTAGGAGCAAAATGTTCAATCACAAAAGAAATACAAGCATTATGGTTTTCTTTCTTCACCTTCTTTACCGGAGCTCTTGTCACTACTTCAAGCTACTTATACCTTACGAGCTTCTTCCAGAACCTTCTGAATCTCCAGAAGTACACAAGCCGTTTTTTCACCTATCTCCTCTGAAAAACATTGCCCACGTTGTGTTTCCAGCCAGTTCAATAAAGGCACAGCTTCCATTGCCCCGATTAAAGTGAAAAGCGGAAGTAGTTTGTGAGCCATAGCCGCTATTCCGTCCACCTCCTTGCCTGCCAATGCTTGTTGCATCCGATCGGCATTCTTTCCGGTTTCTTCGATAAAGGTCTGAATAATGGAATGTGCGGCATCAGCATCGTCTTCAGAAAAGGCTGTTAATGCAGAAAAGTTCAAGGAACTTACAGTCTGCATATCCTCAGTAATGTGTGCTTCGTCAGCGGCAAGCTGTCCTTCGTTGACTGTGAGCAATAGTTCTTTCACCGTAAAAGGTTTGTGCAGGCAACCGGCAAAACCGTGTTCTTGTAAAGCATCTATATCCATTTCACTGCGGGCAGTTACGGCAATCACAGGAATTGTCTTTGCCTGCGGAATATTGGAAGCGCGCAAGAGTTTTACCAAATCAAAGCCATTAATAGCAGGCATTTGTATATCAGTCAGCAATACATCGAAAACAGAGGTACGGAGCTGTTCTATCAACTCCTCCAATTGCTCACAACAAACGGCGTCAATTCCATGTTGCTTTAACATGGCTGCCGTCAAGCTTAATTGAATTTTATCATCATCAATCAACAGTACACGTATCACTTTCATCGGGGGAAGCGTGACAGGGTCTTCTGCCGAAATTGTTTTTTCTTCCAATGCCCTTTCGGACACAGATTTTCCCACCGGATAAAGAGGGAGAATGACTGTGAAGCAACTTCCCTCCCCCAGCTTACTTTGCACATCAATCGTACCTTCAAGCAAAACAACCAACTTCTTCACAATAGACAATCCCAAGCCGAAGCCTTCTTCTCCTTGTGCACCGGATAAACGGGTAAATTCCTGAAAAATCCGTTCGCGGTCTTCCGTAGCCATACCTTTTCCGGTATCCGAAATCGCTATCGTCAGCTTGGAAGAATCATATTTAGCCGTTAATGCAATCTCGCCTTTCGGAGTAAACTTCACTGCGTTGGACAAAAGATTATTCACTATCTGCCGGAGCCGTAAAGGGTCGCTGATGTATCTCCCATTTAATTCCTGAGCGACATGGCATTGCAAGGTTAATCCTTTGGCGGCTGTCAATGGTTCGAAGCTAACATGGATTTCTTCGAATAACTGCGAAGGATTGAAGGTGACGCGGTTCACTTCCGCTTTATTAAGGAGCCGATGAAAGTCGAGCAAGTCGCTGACCAATTTCAAAAGATGTTCCGAAGAACTTTTCATATTGTCAAGATAGAAGCGCTGCCGTTCGTCCTCCGTCAGTCGGGAAAGTAATTCGGTATATCCCATAATAGAGCCTAACGGTGCTTTAAAGTCGTGAGTAATGGCGAGCATCAGCTTTTCACGGGCAATAAGCAGGTCTTCCGCCCGTTTATTAGCTTCTTCCAATTGCCGGCGGTAACGATTGCTGCGGGATATGTCACGCACTATCAAAATCAGGAAAAAGACAGAGAGCAGCACTGCTCCGATAGCTATTCCACCAATGGTGCGTGCTGAACGCATTCTTACCTCCTGTTGCATTTCTGCATCCTGGCGGGCACGCAAGGTCATTTCCTCCTCGTATTGTTTTATCAGGCTATCCATTCTTGCTGTCAACTGCGAATTCATACGCTGATATTTTGTACTAGTCCGCCGGATTGTTTTTCGCCGCTGCAACCGTTTTTCCTCTGTAGCCATACGAATCTTTTGCTGAAGGGAATCTTTAGAAGTGGTCGGTTCCAGAATAGTATCCGTAGCAACCTCCATGGAGGTATTAACAAGCACGGCACTGTCTTGTTTAGTTGGGACAAACACTTCTGCCAATCTCTTAAAGAAACCTTTCTTCTTAGGCGTAGTCAGTAAAGAATCCCGTTTAGTGATAACTCGGTGTTGTACCCGTTGCTGAGTAATGACAGAATCTTGTTCGGAAATTATTTCTTCAATCTCCGAAGCGGAAAGTAAGCTGTCATTCGCTTCGCTCAATACCCGGAGCATCTGTATCGTATTCCGGTCTTTCTCGTGCAGCAGAGTCAACAGGCTGTCTGTCCGCAGATTCTCCTGGTCATCGGCAGCCGACAATGTCTCCATTTCGCGATGTACAAATACCAGAGAAAAAAGAAGAATTGCAAGTAATAACGTATAACCGATTGTTACTTTCAACTTTGTGGAACGATAGGAAGCCATACGGTAAAGTTTTAAGTATCAAGTATTCACTTGGGGAGTGGGGAGTTTCGTCATGTAATGAAAACGCCACCAAAGCATTAATCCTGCACTTGTCAGACCGAAAGGGAACGCCATCCAGACACCTACCACCCCCCAGCCCATTACGAAGCCGCAGAAATAACCTACGGGAAGTGAGATGATAAAGTAAGCGATAAAGGCGATGAGCATCATCAGTTTTACATCCGAAATGCCACGCAAGGCATTAGCAAAAGTAATCTGTAACCCGTCCCCGAACTGATAAACGAGGAAAGGAAAAATGAGAGAAGTTACCATAGCCGCCACCTCAGGACTGTCGGTAAACCAACCTCCTAAATAGTTACGGCAAAGAAAGACAATAAAAGAAAGCACTACGCCCAATGTCATCATCAGATGAAAACCGGCATAGGCCGAACGACGAACGTTCAAAATATCGTTCTGACCTTTGAAGTTGCTGACACGAACAGCTACGGCAGCTCCCATGCCATAATACATCATAAACGTAAACTGTGAAATAGCCAACATAACCTGATGCGAAGCCAGTGCAATGGTCCCCAACCAACCTATCATTATGGCACTCAGACTAAAAGAAGCTGTTTCCATTCCCATTTGAAAAGCAACCGGCCAACCAAGTCCGTTCAACCGACCGAATATAGCCCGTGACCACCCCAAACGGAAGAAGCCGACTTTGTAACGGATAAAACGAGAACTACGCAAGAAGATAATGATAAACACGAGCACCATCATAATACGTGAAAACAATGTGCTGATACCGGCTCCCAACAATCCCAACTCGGGCAAACCTAACTTTCCGTAAATCAAAAGATAATTTCCTATGATATTCAATACATTTCCTCCCAAGAGTATCCACATGGCCGTCTTGGTATCCGTGATTCCATCCGTAAACTGCTTGAATCCATTGAAAAGCATAACAAACACCAATGAAGCCAGCAGCACCAAATAATAAGGCTTAATCAAAGGAATCAGTTCTTCCGGCTGGCCGAGATTCTCTATATTCAGATAAAGGACAGTCATACAAAGCGTCAATAATAACGCGACCATCAGATTCGCTAACAAACTGTTACGCAATGCCTGTCCGGCAGGTGCAAACTGATGTGTTCCATATAGACCTCCCACAACAGGAGTTAGTCCGTATGAAAAACCGGTACTGAAAATGATAGCCAAATTGAACACGTTATTTACAAAAGAAGCTGCTCCCAATTCTACCGTACTATGATGTCCAATCATCAGGGTATCGGCAAACCCGAGCACGATCACTCCTATTTGTCCGATAACGATAGGTAAACCAAGAAAAAATAATGCTTTATAATGCTCTCTGTATGTTCTATATATATTTCTCATTTACTTTTATAATAGAGTACAACTCCGTTCTCTTTCCGAAAAGCCGATTGAGCGACTTCCCGCAACTGCATAGCAGTGACAGAGCGATAACGTTCTACTTCTTTCTCCAAATCTTCCGCTTTACCGAGCAATTCGAACCAGGCAAGATTGGTAGCCACATTCAAATAATTTATATTACCGAATATCTGGGTAGACTCAAACTTATTTTTCACCTTCTCCAATTCCTGTCCGTCAACCAATTCTTGTTGCAGGCGATCGAGTTCGTCGCGCACTGCCGCTTCCGCCAGTTCGAGGCTAACTCCCGCCGAAGGTTTTCCGGCAATGTGAAACAAGCCTGCATCCACACTACCTGAGATGTAAGCATCAATGCTCGAGAATAGCTGTTTTTCCTGTACCAGATGTTGGTTCAATCGACTGGAACGCCCGTTACTCAATACATCCGACAGTATATCGAACACATAATAATCCGGGTGACGATGATCGCACATGTGATAAGCCATGAACAGAGAATCAAGAGGTACATTTCTCTCTACCGTCAGCCTGCGTTCTTCCGTCTGTTCCGGCTCCTGTGGCAGATTCCGTACAGGAACTTCCCGACGGGGAACAGATCCGAACCATTTCTCCGTCAATTCCACTGCTTCCTC
>ENA-OPCS01000589-OPCS01000589.1-human-gut-metagenome-genome-assembly--contig:-NODE-589-length-27929-cov-2.161943_pt1 | contig 27929 bp, 28 predicted proteins | sample MGYA00241256_ERZ501492 | MGnify/ENA primary metagenome ERZ501492 (study PRJEB25962, sample SAMEA2042512) | human gut metagenome | biome: human gut; feature: human-associated habitat; material: faeces... | reverse complement strand
TCCTCGAATATCTGCATGTCGGTATAGACAGGGACGCGGCTCCGTTTCAGCGCGACAAGGTAACGCCCGGCTTCCTCCTCGATCTTCAGCGTGTTGCTGTTGCCATACTTGCCGCTGACCAGTACCGCGTAGTTCTGCGGCCTGTACTGGTTCACAAGGCTCTTCAGGCGGCCCTCGCTGCCCGGAAGGGTATGCGCGTACTCCCCGCGCCATTCCTCAACCCTGGCAAGCAACGTTTCCCATACATTACGGCTACCCCCCAGCATGTTACGTTTCGGACGAAGCGTGTCCAGCTCGCTGATCAGTGCGTTAAGCACCGAGGCGTTCCATACATACTCGGCCTGGATACGCTCGGGAAGGGGAACCTGCTCACCGTTCTTGTCGTAGCGGTACTCCTCAAAGAAAAGCTCCGCGTTCTCGTCTTTCTTCACTTTACTCATAATCATTTCTCGTATCAATTTCTGTTCAGGATCGCCGTACTTGGCAACAAAACGTTTCTGGTATTTATCGGGAAGGGAGGAATAGATGATTTGTGCACGGGAACCTTCTCCGCCGCCACGATGGGAACGTTCAATGGTACCACGTTGCAGCTGTTTGTCAAGGGCACCCCTGGTTATCACCGGATCATCTCCACAAGTCAGTTCCTGATAGGTTACACACAATGTTTTCTTGTAGTATTCCATCTCCCAGTCCGATTATCACTCCTCCAAATCATTCAAAGGGACATGCCTCTTCATCAGTCTCGCTGAAGCCCCGAAGTTCAGCACGACGGCGAGCTCCAGCAGCGGGTCAAAGACCACAGAAAGCAGGATCCCGAAACTCAGACAGAAATAAAGCACACAAAGGCGCTGTTTCCGGTTCAGACGGGTGAACCAGCGCAGCTGGTCACCGAACAATGTCATCAGGTCACTTTTCATCACCGTCCTTTTTTTGAGGGTTACCACCTACCTTGGTACCACCGCGCTCGATAGCGAGCTTGCGGATGGAACGGGCCAACTTGCTGTTCTTGCGGAATGCAAGGGAGTGGGAGACCATTTCCCGGGAACAACCCAGCAAACCGGCTATCTTACCCACCTCGCTGTATTCTACGACTATTCGTTCTTTCATAATTCACTGATATTTAATTATTATAGTGGGCAGTCGCGGACTCGAACCGCGGACCATGACCTCTCCCTTACAGGAGTTTGGTGTGTTCTACCAACTGAACTAACCGCCCAGAAAACTTATCGAAGTTCTTGTATTGCATCCTCCGGGACACATATCACAGTCCAAACCTGACCATCTTTCATATAATCGACATTATATTCACGACCGAAAGTACAAGTGTTGTAATCCCAATCACGGATTATACCATCAATAATCTCACCGTTTCTCTTGGTGATTCTCACACTTTGTCCCTTTTTAAATTTTGCTTCCATTCTGTCCTCGTTTTAAAGTATATTAATATCAATCACATCCAGCACATTACTCGTTCTCAGACTACTCACAACCAAAGTGGCTAAAACAATACTGTTTTCTGCCATCCACTTCTTCGCCTGCCTAACAGCCACTTCCTTATTGTAACCATCCGGAATAAAGGCTCCCAGGTCATTATAATTCCCGTCTGTCAATTCAAAATAGTACCGTTTCATAACTTTCTATTTAACCTCTTCTATAGTTGGGGCAACCCGGTAATCAAAACAGGAACGGCAATAAGCCAACCCGCACTCGTTCTCGCAGACCACGATACCGGTCAACGCATCAATCTGGTAGGCGAAAATATTTTCGTCATCATTCAACTCTTTAAGGGTGGCAGCAAACAGGTCCATTTCTGCCCAGTCAACGGTTACTTTCAATGCTTTCATTTTCTTCTTTTTATATTTCTCATTGTCACCTCAAGCCTTTTTTGTAGCTTTGAGGCGGCGTTCACACTTTGAACACGCTGCAAATATAGTATGAGATTTTCATACTACAAAATAAAATGGTGTAATTTTTCATACTTTATCAAGATTATGGATGAGAATTTCAGATTTATACAAGTTCTTGACGAATTAAAAGAGAAGGGCATAATAACAGATTATGTTCAGGCTGCGAATGATTTAGGAACAAATAAAGCAGGTATCAGTGATATAAAAAGCGGAAGAAAGAAATTATCAATAGAACTTCTTCGTCGTCTGAAATTATCATACCCAACGACTAATATAGAATGGATTATAATGGGAGAGGGGGATGCATTTGTCGCCTCTAAAACTAATAATTCCAGTAATCCAAGTTCTGAAACTTCATTTTTTATAGAGAAAATAGCCCAACAAGCAGAGGAAATAGGAATACTTAAACAAACAATCGTGCAACTCAAACAGGAAAGTGCGGGGCGTGTTTCAGGTGCGGAGAGTTCAACACTTGCAGGTGTCGGATAAAACGAGTTTTATGGGGCAAAGAGGGTAAAAAGTAGTAAAACGCTGATTTTTAGAACAATGATATAAAATATAGGGGAGTAAATAATTATTTATGAAATATTATTTACCCCCTGCAATAGTTTATAAACAAAAAAAAACAAGGTACGAAAAAAGAGTATTCCTATAAAAATGCTTTCAAAAATAGAGAAAAATGTCCGTCCAAATGTCCATCCAATCGAAACGTTTCGTTTTTCCAACGCTCAAAATGTCCATCCAAGTGTCCATCCAAATGTCCGTCCTTTCCATTTTTACGACCGTTCAAACCGTTCAAACAAGTAGCAGCTTCTTTCAGATGTACTATTTGAAAAGGGTACCACCCAAAGAACACAAAAAAAGCCGCAAAAAGCGGCTTTATAGACGTTCTAAGGCCGTTTTAGACCTTTCTGGTAGTCTTTATCAAGTGCGACTGGATAATCATCGCACGTTTCGTGTATTTCACGGATCCATCGGTCAAACCGGCATGTAACAGACTGCTCTTGGTGATACCGACCTCACTCTCCGTCAAAGTATCAAATATGGCGGAAATGCTACCGAAATAGAGGTTCTTTTTCTCATAAATCAGGTGTACATGGATAACTTTAGTCATAGTATATTGCATTTATTTTGCTGCAAATATACCAAATATCACCTATATGGAATAATTTTAATGAAAGAAATAGAAGAGAGTAATACGTACTCCCCTACTCCACTTGCATAAACCGATCTTCTTGCCTACCTTTGTATATGAGAGCTGATCAGAAACAGATCACAGGAGTAAACCGACAGTGCGATGGCCTATTTCTCCCCTATCCTACGTTCAATGTAAAGCATTTCATTTGAACGGCGTTCAAACAGAGCTCAAATGTAAGCCCAATGTAAAGCGATGTAAACGCTTCGTTTTTGTAGACCACTCTCCCCTACTCCACCATAACACTTTGAAAACCAAATCAATCACTCTTTTTCAGGCCGACCACATATTGACACGCTTCGTTTTTCCCCCCGTACATTGCCAAATTTCTGCTATTAGAAGTCCCCTTATCAGGTACTGAAATCAGATGTATATTCTCATGAAAAGTAGAAATTCCATTTAGCGGTACAGCAATATCAATACATTGATTTATCACTATAACATTACAATCATTTAAATCTATATTCTTAAATATAGGATATAAGAACTCACAATTAGTTCTATTAATTGTAGCTACTAAAAAATCAATCTTCAAACTATCCATGACCGATATGGTATAAACACGTTAGCACTAGTAAATACATAATGTAGAAAGAAATATACAACTAAAATATTAAGTGCTAATGTTAACCACTTCTGAGTTTCTTTAGTTGAACTTCTTAATAACAATACCCAAATACCAATAGTTGATAGCTGAAATATAAATACAAGTCTCTGTTGAAATATATACATTTGAAAGAATGAATAATAACAAATGATAGACAAAACAAAAATATTAAGAAAGAGATTGAAGCTTTTATTTTCAGAAAGCCTATTACGGTACTTTAAACAAAGTAGTAATAGAATAAACTTCTCAATCAAAGCTATATTAATCTTACCAGTCATCCCCCCCCAAACCTCATGCTTTGAATATTCCATAATGCTCTCACTTATAAAAGAAGGGAGATAAGAGTTCAGCGTTCCTACTATATTTACAAATGAAAGTAATATTGAAATTATTACAAAACCAATAATAGTTCTATTACTATATCTCCTATTCAAAAAGAAATATAAGGGCAAAACAATATACAAACTTGAATGAAATAAAATTGCTATAATGTTTATTGCAATATATTGCCAAAACTTACGTTCTTCTACATACTTCAGAGAAATAAAAAATATTGAAACAGCTATACCTTGCCTGACAAACATCATGTTCGCTTGTAAATATCCATATCTCATATAAAGCAATATAGCTAAAAAGCAAAAAAAAGAATACCTATTTAAAGCAATAAAAAGTAAGCCAACAGTAATAATACACGAAATCAAAAAAACAATATCTATCGTGCCTCCCAATGATTTCACAATACTATTCAAAATGACATAGCCTGGCTCCATTCTAGAAACAACAAACATTTCCGGGTTATTACATAAACTTTCAAAAGGTGGTATCCTATTAAATGTATCAACATATGCCGTCCAGTCATTACCTGTTTCAAATCTAGTACCACAAAACATGATTAACAAACCAATAAGTAGAACCAAGAGAATCTTCCGACTTTTTGTATTCAGTTTTACATAATCTAAAACAGAACAAAATGAAACTAAGGTTATAAGAAAAAGGTATGGAAGCATTTAATACGAGATAACAATTTGTAATAAATATAATTACATAATAACGGCAACACATAAAACTTATACCTGTATGGAAACCAACGAGATATACTTAATCCTCTTTGATAGATCGAACAAGCAAAAACGAAAAAGTTATCAATGTGTTTATAGTAATCTATCAATTTTTCTAAGTGTTGATATACTATTCTAGGAGTATTAACATATTCCGATTTAGTAAACCGTTCATTATCCGATATGAGAAAATGAATCCATAATTCTTCATTAGATAATGATATATTATTATATAACAAATAGTTTTGATATATAAGTTTATGTACTTCATACCGGGATTCCAAATCCTTATTTGCTACTCTAGTTACACTCCCTTGAAGTATTCTATATTTCAACAATACTTTATTTATATTAGCAAATTGTGTATATTTACTCAGTTCTACCCAAAATCCATAATCTTCCGCATTTCGATAAACTCCGTTATAGCATAAATGATATTGATCTAATACCGACTTTCTAATTATCACAGAAGGATGAGCGAAACAAGTAGTAAACAAAAGGGCAGCATTATTAGCTATTGGACTCCGTTTAAAACGATGAATATAACCGTTTAGTGATTTCCCGAAAACCTCTATATCTGTACCGCAAACACCTATCTCCTTATGTTTTTCCATAAAAGACACTTGTTCTTCTATTCTTTGAGGAAGACTAATATCATCCGCATCCATCCTCACAATATAAGTCCCTAATGCAAGTTCAATCCCTTTATTTAAAGAAAATATTAAACCTTCATTTTTAGGATTGACCAATATTTTTATCCTTTCATCCGAATATTCATTTATGATATTCAACGAGCCATCTGTCGAACCATCATCTATAATAATAAACTCAAATTTTTTATATGTTTGTGATAGAATACTGTCTATAGCTTCTTTCAAGAACAACTCCCCATTATAAACAGACATCACAACAGAAACGAAAGGTTTAGTATTCATAAACAGATCCAAGTTTCAGGTATAATATCATCAATGTTTACACGGTTATCATTAATCCACCTTTTGGGTGATATAACTATTTTACCGGGATTAGTATTAAGCCAAGCTCCCCACCAGCTAAACGAACTATTTGCTATAATATTATGCTTACAAGAAGACATTAAATACATATCCCAAAAAGAATTTGTACCAGTATTATGAGACACCACAGTACAATTTTTTAAATTCAAATTGTTCAAACACCATTCCACATCATTTGAAAAGAGAAATAACTTCATATTTAGAACATTCTTATCCATATAGTCCAATGCTCTTTGATAATAATCCAATGTGGCAATATTTTCATATATAGAATTACCAACATAATCTCCTCTACGTATATGAAGACTGACAGAATTTGAAGATAAAATCACATCACTGAGATTTTTATTATAGTTATCTATTATCGAATTTGGAAAGGTAAAAATCTTCCTTAACTCACTCTCTATAGAAGAAAAATATTTGTAACTTTGCCAATACCCTATGTAATATAGATTAGACGAATTATCTAAAACGCGTTTGTCATATTTGAGATATTCTTCAATACACTCTGTATTCCGTTGTTGAATCACTTTTTTTAATATCCTTGAAAGGATATCTCCTCCATGAAAAGATAATTGCATACGTTTCAATAGAGATGCCTCTTTAAACTGTACTCCAAATATTTTTGCTAGTTCAAAACCATTGTGAAGTTTATAACACGAAAATAACGAAGTATCAATTTCTACATCTTTATAATGACTTTGCAAAGCCTTATAGAAAGCATATTGAAACATTTGGTTACCCAAACCACCTATAATCTGAACAATCTTCATTACTCTATATGTTATATAAGTATTCTATCCATACTCCATGTAACACCGCTCCTTACTATACAAGAAGGATTACCTACTACTAAAGATAAACAAGATACATCTTTAGTCACAACTGTTCCCATACCTACTATTGAGGAGTTATGCCCAATCTTTACTCCTTTTAATATTATTGCTCTTTTAACCACCCATACATGTTCTTCTAGAATTATTGATTTAGATTGGTTAATTGGAATTGTAATATCATCACAATAAATAGAATGAGTGTCTGTTGCCCACAGCTTAATTTTATTAGACAACATACAATTAGGAACTATATGAATAAAGTTACTATTTCCCATACACACTAATTTGCCACCACCTATTGAACACCCTTCACTAATAATAACCTTGCAATCTTTACCTATTAAAACAATACTAGTATTATCAGTATTTGTATCACCAAGCAATATCACTTTCATTATTTTCTCCTGACATCGATATAGAGAGATTTTGATTATAGCTATTTTCTAAAATCAATTCTCTTAATAACACGACATGGATTACCTGCGGCAAAAACCCCAGATGGAATATCTCTTGAAACTACACTCCCTGCACCTATTATAGTATTACTTCCTATTGTTACCCCAGGTAATATAGTAACATTACTTGTAATCCATGTGTTATCACCAATAACTACAGGTTTCGCTATTATAGTACTATAATCAGATATATCATGTGTACCAGTTAATATCATATTTCTATAACTAAAGGAACAATTTTCTCCGATTGTTACCATAGCTATGTTTCGTATATAAGTATCACCTAATCCAGTATTCTCTCCAACAGATAAATTATATGATAAACAAAAGAATCCTTTAGTAATAGAAGTAGAAAGGGGTAAGTGCAAACTTCGGAGAAGAGAATTTCTAAGATAAGAAATCTTATTAAATGGAGATATAGAATATAATAAGAGTAATATTCTTACTTTCAAATTAACAGTAGGTCTTATAGAACCTTTTTTATAAACGTCCATAAACTTTATTTTTCAAATTAGACAATACATTCCATAAAACATTTTTTTCCTCTCTCAAAAGCCCCCAATAGTAAGTAGCGCAAACAAAAGATACGCTACTAATAATAAAAGTTGATACTACTCTATAATAACTATCTTCTATTAAGTAATATGGTATCATTCCTCCTATAAAAGAAATAGCAGATACTATTACTACCGGCATAAAAACAGCTTTCATGAATAGTGAATATTTCATATCCGAGTATTTACTCAAATAATATATTTTCAAACATGAAGTCAAAACGCCACAAAAAATTATATTCAATACATACATAGTTATTGGCGAAAAACCTAATATGAACAACACCCCACAAAATGCCAGAAAAACAACATTTAAAACGGTTGTCATAACATTAAATTGCTTTATATTTCCTATTGCTAAAAGAGATGTCCCCAACGCAATTGTCATTTGCTCTACCAAAGAATTAGTTAAAGTCAATCGACCAAAGACCACAGCCCAAGGAGGAACATTCTTCAACCAAAGTGATAATATTATAGGCATTTCTATTATTAAAGGTATAGCAAAAAAAGCCAATATATAATATGAGAATTTACATCCTTTCAACGAGATTCTAATCATTCGTTCTGTTTCTCCTGATCCTTCACTTTTGGCTATTGTAGGATTCAAAGCTTTTAACATGTTATTTGTGAAAGAAAGTATTTGTCCATTGATTTGAATAGCAATACCATAAGCAGCATTCACAACTACGCCAAAAAAATGATTTAATATAATTCCTCTGCCATAACTACCTATCATAGATCCTGATATCCCGATGAAATTCCAACCAGCGAAAGATACCATTTCTCTTAATATATTTTTATTCCAATATTGTAGTGGTGAAACAATACACTCCTTATATCTATGATGACAAAATATTCTCATAATTGTTAAAGTGCAAATTGGAAGTAGAGTCATCAAAATACCATATAAAATTAGCTTATCTTGTAAAGTCCAACAAATAATAAAAGCGATGAATAACTTAAGAACAGACTCAAAAACACCTACAACTGCATAATATCCCATATCTTCATGTGCATTAATAACCGCCTCATAAGGTACTGACATCATAGAAAACACAGTACTAATAATCAAACTAAAAAAGACAATTTTTCCTGCATAAACTCTTTCGCTCGGTATATTAAATACATAATCAAAGAAAAAGACAAGAAGAAGAAGTAATATAAGACCAACTATTATAGCTAAAAAAAAATGAAGAACAATACTTATATTAAAAATAGATTTCTTCTTACACATATTATCTTCGCCCTCTGCAAAAGACATAAAACGCTGAGTTGCAACAGCCATTGAATTATTTACAAATCCCAACATTGCAATTAGACCACCTACAACATTAAATATTCCAAAGTCAACTACCCCTAAAGCTTCTAACAAAAGACGAGTTGAATACAATGTAATAAACATTGTAATAGCCATCTTTAGATATAAGTATCCCGTATTTCTAATAATTCGTGAAGAGTTCATAAAGAACAGACCTAAGTTTTTTGTTACATACAATAATCAACAATTAATTTGGTCGTCAAATTAAACAATGCTTTTGGTTTTCTACTGATATTTTGTAATATGGAATAAAATGCAAGAGCCACTTCATTGTTACATTCTCTTTCGATATTCGAAATCAAAGCAGAATCAAGTTGTCTCATAAAATATTTATATTCAAAAACAGATTTAGCCGAACTTTGCAAATATTCTTTAATATGGCATATATAATTGCAATACTCTTCATAGCTCATGTTAATAAGAAAGTGATTCAAATCGTCAATGGAACTGAAATCAGTATAACTTATAAAACATTGTTTAGGAATATATTTTTCTATATTACTAGCTCCCCAATATACAGGCACAATTCCAGCTGTAAAACAATCAAATATCTTTTCTGTAACATAACCATTCACATTACACATATTCTCTAAACACAAAGCAAATTTAAATTGTGTATATACTTTCTTTTTACTTATACATACTCCTTTATAAACTCTCAAATTCTTTAGCCATCCCCGTCCATACAATGAAAAATAAGTACAACTATATTTATTATAAAAAGATATAACTTTTCTTCTTACAGAATAAAGCTCATTATGTTGGAAAGATATTTTATTACCAGAAATATTAACTAATAAATTCCTCTTTTCAAAATTCTCTCTAGTAGGACATTCTATTACATTTGTAAAATGATATGGATAATTTATCTTCAGGTATTTGTTTCCATCAACAATATCGTCATTCCACGTAAATATTACATTAAAGAAAGGTTCTAGTTTCGCCAAATTCTTTTTAGAATGATGATTATCTACAACTTCTGGTTCCCATGCAAAATAATATAATCGTTTTACTTTAGATTTAATACAACGTATCAATTCATTATAATCAAGTTTAAAGAAAAGTACACAATCTAGGCTGTCTAACGTATTATATTGATCTAATGTATTTATAGAAACACCTCGCTTTTCGTATTCTTGCTTAATATAATAATAGGGAGTTATCAAATCATCAGAATTAGTAGACTCATTATCTTTATCAAATAATATATCATTAGCCAGCCCACTATGAAAAGGGACAATTGCAATTTTCATAATAAATTCATTTTAACTAATTTCAATATACTTATAATTTTTTTTATAATATAATTTTCACATTTTCCACAAACAAAAACTCTTATTTTATCTATCACTATCCCTAACACAAATACTACAATAACAAACACCATTAAATAAAGAAGAAAAAAATTTGATTCTGCATACAATGTTATATCAAAAATATGATCAGAAACATATAAACGAAGATTATCTAATAGATACACAGCCAAAACACTTGCAGCAATACTATTCACCAATCTCGATTTCAATGCAAGACCTTTAAAAAAGAAAAATACACATAAAGAAGAAAAAAGTACCAATGGAGAGCAATCCATAGAGAAAATTCTACACTCTTTATGAAAAACATAACTAATCGTTACATTTAGCATAACAATAAGAATGGTCAAAGACAAGAAAGACAATAGACATAATGATTTTGAAATTTTCTTTTCAGAATAAAAGAGAGACAAATAGCGTCCTATTATATACAAAAAAAGAATATATGTCAAACATTTACCACCATCCGTCAATATCGTATAATAGTAAGATACAAACAATGTTGGCAATACCGAAAACGTAACAAACAAAATAATCAACAACCTATTATACTCCATTTTAGAAAGAGCGAGCATTGCTTTATTTATAAAAGGAGAGAGTAGCATTAAAATTAAATAACAAGCAATGAACCAATTCTTATATCTTAAAACTACTATCAATGAATCAAAAAAAGAAATATTAAAAAGCCAACCATGATTTGCGATAAAAGAAATTACAGTGTAAAAAGTAGTAATTAAAATTAATTGTATAAAACGCTGCATTTTAAATTTCACACCAAAATACCCACTTAACAATACAAAACAAGATACACCTATATTACCTATTGCAGATATTACATATCCTACAAATAAATTAAACAAGTTTTCCTTACAATTCGCTTGAGCATAAGAATGCATTATCAAAATCAGTATAATTGCTAAAATTCTAAGACATTCGAAATTAGATGAACGTGTTTCCGACATATCAAATTCTCCTTAATATACTATACTCTTTATTACCTTACAAGGATTTCCAGCCGCAATACAATCAGAAGGAATATCTTTGGTTACAATACTACCACTACCAATAATACTACGCGCACCAATAGTAACTCCTTTCAATATAATACATCTTGCTCCAACAAGTACATTATCTTCAATAACTATAGGAGCACTTGCAGCAGTCACCATATCCACCGATTCTCCATATTCATTAGTTTCTTCAGAACATCTTATTTTCCAATCTAGATTATGGGCATCAGTATCCATTATAATACAATCTGCCCCTATAGCCACAGAATTCCCAATCGAAACGCTTTCCTTTACCCAAAGAGTTGACGAACTTATACCTACATCATTACCCAGCTTTAGAGTAGCCTTTTTACCCACATATATACAAGTTTTAATATTACGACTTAAAGGATTTAAACCCGCACCACTCATAATAGTGCAATTATTACCAATTTGTACTAATGCACCTACATGAATTTTTAAATATAAATGATTAAATACTCTAAAATTCTTTCCATACTTTATATTATTCAAAAAGAAATATATTTTGTTCCATCCTATATATAAGGAAGAACATATTTTAGAGCAGAATCTTAATGCTTTAACATACATCATTTTAATAGTTATCAAAATAAATATAATCACCGACTTACTCATATATTGGTATTAAAAATCAATCAGCTAAAAAAACACAAACAATAGTTATTAAACTCACTGTTTTTTCAATCCAACAACATATCCTAAATATTTTATACTGAAAAAAGACTCAACTCAATGAAAATGATTTCTTTGAAATTAATATACTAATAATTGTTACACTGATAAATTTAAGCTGAAATTTCCTTCAATTGATTAAATAAATCTTTTCCAAAAAATGTCCAAGCCATCACCCCCCCCACTAATAGAAATACAAAAGCTAAAACATATATTTTCTTACTGATTCCCGAAGGTGACAATGGTACTACAGCAGGCTCTACAATAGCAAATACAGGTTTTTCTTCCTGAACTTTGGCCCTGGCAACTTGAAGTTGATTAGCAACCTGACTATACACTTGATAAGCTAAGTTCATATCATTCTGCAACCGTTCCTGTTCCGTACGCACACTTTGTAAAATAATATCATCATGAGAATCCATGTAATTAGCATACTCTTTCTGAGCTATGTAATATTCTTGTTGGCGTTCTTTGAATAGTTTCTCCAAATAAAGGCAATCTTCTTTAGCCTTAGAGGTACGATAAGTTATAATGTATTCCTGTAATTTCCCTACAACAGAATCAGCAACTATTGCAGCAACTTTAGGATTTTGCAAAGTTACAGTTACGGAAGTCATAGATGTATTCTTATCCACAGTAACAATAATCATATTTTTTAAAGTTTCAATTTTCTGTAACTCCTTCCTAGATAATTCAAATATCCCCTGATTCACTCTATTAGAAACTATTTTTTTATCTTCTTTAATAAACAGTGACTTCACCCCACTCATTACCATGCTTGGAAACCCAATCACATACCCCCACCAGGGAGAAGATTCTTCATCTAAATATGAGCTTAAAGATATTTCCCTACTCCCTGATACAGGGACTTTCATTTTAGAAAGTTCCAACAAGAAAGGAGTAGAAGATGCAATATCAGCAGACAAAGAAGCGTTCAAAGCATCAGTGCCTTCATTCATAGAAACTCCACTTCCCAAAAAAGAAGCTGCCAAACCGGATAAACCTCCGCCTTTAGTATTTCCCATTTCAGGAGAAAGTGTAACTCCAACTGTATATTTTTCAGGAATACTTATTGCGACAATTACACCGATTAACAATCCGATACCCGCAGCTTTATAGATTATCTTACGAATACCTATAATTTTACGAAGAATATCCATCAAATCGATTTCTGCCTTTTCATCTGTATGATTATCTTGTCCCTGTTTTATTTCTGTTTTAGATTCTCGTTCTATCAGAGTAACCATAGAAGTATTTGTTATTTCTTTATCAAGTTAGCAATAGAAGCAACCATCATTCCCAAAGTACTGAACGTAGTAGCATAGCCTAGAATATTTCCAATATTAGTTTTCTTCTTAGCCTTACTAGGAATAATTATCTCACACCCGGGTTCAATCTGTTTCTTACCACTACCCTTCACCTTAGTCACCTGACCATTCATATAAACAATGAACTTCTTACTCTTCTTCGCATTCTCAGAATAACCTCCCGCCTGATTCAGATAATAGTCTACATCCTTGCCTTTCATATAAGAAACAGTATTAGGAACCATGACGGCACCATTGATTGTTACCGTATTATTATTCTTCGGAATAGAGACTGCATCACCCTCACGCAACACAATATCTGCCGTACTTCCGGGATTGGCCAACGCCTTCTCCAAATCGATACCGACCGTAAACGTATCCTCCACACGGACACCCAGGGAATCAAGCATAGCCTCACCCAACTGACGGCTCATCAAACGGATTACATCACCCATACGTTTCTTCTCACTCGCATTGGCTACACGGGTAAGCTTCGCACCACGAAGATAAGCGTAGTTGGTGGCTCCGCCGGCTTTGTTGATCAAGTTTGAAAGACGTTCCTCCCTGCTGGTCATCGCATAGGAACCGCCGAAAAGTATTTCTCCTTCGACTGAAACATTCTGTTGAGGTTGATAACCGGGGCTGCGACGAACATAAACCTCATCGTAGGGCTGAAGGACAAAGCCGGGACGGCCGTCAACTACAAAACCGTCCTTTAAGGCAAACGTATACATCTGACCGATAGTATCATTATCAACTGTACTATACGGGTTCTTTATTCTGCGGGATACATCAACACGGACTACGGAAGCGGCTTCACGCAGACCGCCTGCCTGGATGATCAGGTCCTCAAGGGTCATGTTATCCGCATAAGGATACGAGTCAGGCTGAGCCACTTCACCGTGGATGACCACATTACCCCTGTCCTCCAGGTCATGAATGCTGGGAATATAAAGAATGTCATTCTTCATCAGGGGAAGATTGGGGGAAGTACCCTCCATGATAGACTTAATATCCAGAGGGATTACTTCGGAAGTCAGGTCCTCACGCTGACGGTAAAGGACGGCACGGTTCAGGAACGCATCACCGGTAAGGCCCTGGGATTCGTTGACCAGTTCGCGGACGGTATTCAGCCTGCCGTTCAGTTCGTAGATACCGGGACGGTAGACCGCACCCCGGATTTCAAGCTTGTTGATGAAGCGGTTAAGGATAGCTTCGGCCGTCACAACATCGCCGTTGCGCATCTTATAGACACTGTAATCCATGTCCTTGACCGTGTTGACTTCATATTCCTGACCGTTCTGGCGGACCACACGCAAAGAACGGGTGTAGGCGTCGGCTTCAAAGCCGCCGGCATAGCTGATAAGCGTGGAAAGGTTCTCGTCCTTCTTCATCTCAAAACGCATCGGACGTTTCACCTTGCCGTCGATCTTGACCAGTACCTCATAAGCGGGAACTATCACAACGTCACCTTCCTGAAGACGGATATCGTCCTGAATGTTACCTTTCATGATAAACTGGTAGACGTCGATTGTAGCGATGTTCCTGCCGTTACGGACCAGTTGGACATTGCGCAGGCTGCCGATGTCACTCACACCTCCCGCACGGTAAAGCGCGTGAAAGACAGTGGCAAAGGAGGAAAGGGAGTAGGTGCCCGGCTGGACCACTTCACCCATGACATTGATCTGGATAGTACGGATGCTGCCGAGTGTCAGACGGATGTCAGAGGTCGGGTCGTTCGTATTATTAAGACCGTTATAGATCTTGTTTAATGTCTTCTTGAGATAGTCGTTCGCTTCAGCGATCGTAAGTCCGTTCAGGTTGACGGGGCCTATCTTCTGGATATTGATAGTGCCGTCGGGAGAGATCTGCTGGCGGATAGTATTCTGGCTCGCCCCCCAGATATCGATTATCACTTCGTCACCGGGGCCAAGGCGGTAATTCAAGGGGGTGGCGATATTGACACTGGGTTCGAAGGTCAGATTACGGGTGTTGAAGATGTTACGTCCGAAGACCTGATTACCGCGTGCGAGGTCTTGGGTACTAGGGTGGTCCTCCAACATATCCGAGGTGTTCTCCTTCATCTCTTCACGAAGGCGGGATTCGTTGATATCCGTACCTGTGGCGTTGGAAGCGTTCACGTTGTTCTGCTGCTCATAGAGCTGCTTCACACGCAGGGCCTGCTCCTTGGTTACACCCTTGCGGGCTAACTCGGAGGCAAGCTGTTTTTGCTCTTTCCCTTGTCTAATCCCCTCTTTGACATATTCCAATACTTGAGAGTCGCTCATATTTTGAGCAGTCACAGGTGTAGCGCCCAACATCAATAATATGAGGATGAGCGCACCCATTAGTTTTTGCATTTTCATTGATTAATCTGAATTTTTAAATTCAATCGAAAGTACTAAACCGGCTCCACACATCCTGCCGGTATATCTACACACGCACATCCCAACATTGTCAGTCGGACGGCGACTTTTGATTTCCCATTCATATCTACCAGTTCCCCTTCCAGTCCTGCCAATGGCCCCTTTATTACACGTATTTTTTCTCCCGGCGCTAATGGCGATGTGCTCATACAAATCGTTTCGTCCGAATAGTCGAGCATAAATTTGAATCGTAACATTTGTTGGTCGGGAATTACAGCCGGAGTACTCTCCCCACGTAGTACCATGTAGCGGCTGATAGCGGATAAGGTCAGAACTTCTTTTTGTTCTTGTGGATCAACGTGGACGAAGATCATCATTGGAAGGATGACTCTGTCGACAACCTTGCGACGGTCACTCCAGTTATGAACTTCTTGTTGGATAGGAAGGAAATTTTCAACGCCCATTTTAGTGAGGCGCTCACTTGTCTTTTTCTCATGATGGATACGCACAATGGCGACTAACCAGCGTTTAGAGTGCGCTACGCTTCTGCCAATCACATCTGTTGGCAGAACATTTCGATCGTCATTTTTGCTAATGATCATATTTTTTTACCCCACTTTTTCCATTGCTACTTAGGCAATGAAATAATTCCTGCTGCAAAGATAGGCAAAATAATAAATAAGAAACAAGAAAAAAATGCTTTCTTTTTTACTTACCAGCCAAAATCTATAGCTAGAATATGCCGTGGGGTAATTCTCTAATACTTCACCGTCCGTATGAAGCATGCATCACTGTCACTGCCATCACTATTATTTGATGCACCATTCTCAAACCCTTCGAAACCCATAGTGAAATAGTTTATATCAAACGCACTCGATTTTTTCACATCACTACCGGTACTACTCAGACGGTTCCGACATTGATATATGGCTCCCGGACGGTCAAACAGGTCATAGAACAGCGGAACATACTGAATATTCCCGGTACCGTCGTTATTATAGTAATCGGTACGTTGGGCATAACGCAGTGCACCTACTTTTTCTCCGTTACTTGTCATCCCTTTACGACGTCCATAACCGGATTTACCAATAGGGAAAAATATATTATGGCTATTATTTATATTGAAGACGAAACATCCGCGCATACCTTTCTTCGAATTGGTCGGATCTTCATTATGATCATATCCCAATGCTACTTCCACTGACTTCTGTGTCTCGGTTGCACCGTCTCCATAAAGAACACCGTAAGCTTTACCAATGTTACTATGAATCGAAGTAGATTCCAAGGTATAAAAATCTTCGATTGTAGCAATACGTTCATGATCTCCCGCAATGGACCAACTTGCAAAACGACTCTTTACATCATCTGCTGAAGGTGCCAGTTGCGACCAGGTCTTTTGAGAGGGTGTAGTCGCTCCCAGTTCAAGAACATCGAAACTACCTGACGGCCCTAAACCAAAAGTAAACCCGGGTCTGTCATTATTGGAAGCGAGAATAGCTGTACGGTTTCCACGACGGAACAATGATCCTTCTTCCAAAGGTGACTTTGTATAAACCGGAGCATTATTTGCATCAAAACGATAAACATTATATGATGCCCATGCCGGGTTTTTATCACTTTCCGCATTCCCGTCAATAGTGATAGGAGCATAACCTTGACGTACATAAATATCATGTTCGCAAGTGTAATTGTGATAGCGCACACGTACGATAGCGCAACGGGGAGTAGAGTTTTCTGCAATTGTACCCTTAAAATCAATCCAGAAATCTATCGGATGCTCACCTGCTCCTTCTATACTTTTCACACCTGTCTGTTGCGCATTGTCACTTCCACTTCCTTCTACAGTAGAACGCAACGTAATGAAATCGTCTCCTCCCTCAACAATAGTAGCACTCCATGCTCCTTCGGAATTGAACGGCTTAAAATCTTCGGCATCGTCATAAGGCAGACGCATAAGCGTCACATGAAAATTATCACTATTACCCGCACTGCGCCATACGCCTTTCGGATTCTCAATACGACGTACTTGTATCATATCCAAATAAGCTGTCTTGGGAACATAGGTACCTGTGACATCGTCTTTCACCTGTATGGTAAACTTGATTCTCTCTTTTCGGGGATAGGCCGAATATGGATTATTTCCTGTAAAGCCTGTTTTTGTCACAAGCTCTTTGGCACGGGTATATAACGGAATAGTAAAAATATGTTCATTTCCATTACTTTTTACCGAATATTCACCGTCAGCCAAATCATCGGCGCCAATATTGCTAATCTTATAACTTCTGTTTCCTTTATTTTTTTCATTATAATAGGTCTCGTTGTATTTCGTATTAATAGGGGTCTGCCATGAGGGCTTGTCTTCGTATCCGGGAACTACAATCTTCACAAGGGAGGTCTTTCTCAATGACAAAAAGCTGTTCCATGGACCGTCGTTATAAATCCACCCTGAATAATAAAAGTCATTAGGAACTGTCGGAAATGCACTTGTTCCATTTCCCCATGGTCTCCAACCTGTAAACCCGGTATCTTCATCCTTGCCTAGGATTTTTGCATCCAAAGTAGAATTGGGCTTTATTTCACCCACTACTTTCAGGGTCACATTCATTGATTTATTATAAAGGTAAGAGATATATTGAGGGGTGCTCACATAGATATCGGACGGTTCTTCATACTCGATATGCCAGTCGGCATCGTTTCCGTAACCTTTGAATTTAAGAGTCAACTTATAATGGGTATTACGCGTTGCATTATAGTCGGTAGTAACGTCTTGCCCCAACATAAAACGGAACTTGATAGGTCCCGCTCCCACATGTTCGTTTGCCGCCGTGCAACGGTAGTATCCTGTCACCTCAACATAGGTACCATAAGGTTTCTCGTCTTTCCAACCGGAGCCTTCTTCTTGCTCATCAGGGTCGGGATAGTCGATATCTACGCCATTCTGCGACTGCTTCTTAGACTTACCTTTTCCCTGCATATTCTCGTAGAAGAAAAGCGATTGTGCCTTATGGGCATGGGTGTTCGTTATAATATCTTGTTCATCTCCTTCTTCTCCCTTACCCATATAGCGATGCAAATCATTGCAGATATGTATATAGTTTTCGGGCGTAAGAACGGAAAGATCTGCAGGCAATTTCTGGATTTTGATCGACTTTCCTTCCGAATATAAACCATTGGATGCAGTATAGCGTTCCGAACGAGCATGCATCTCAGGTTTCCAATCGGGATCCTTATAAGAATCCGGATCAGGAACATCTTCTGAAACTAATCCCGGAGTATTCGGATTACCCAACGAACAGGTTTTGGGAATATCTTTCAGAATAACGTTTTCGATATAAATCTGCACATTGGCATAAAGCCCGGAACCGTCAAATGCCACAGTCACCTTGGACGCGGCGCGACGCAACCAACTATGAAGTTGTACGCCCGGGGAATTAATGGTAACAAGATCATCCGGAGCATTACGGTCGGGAGTGAGACTGAACACACCGAACATCTCGCTATTTTGGGAAATATCATCAGGATCCCACTGAAGGGAGATTGCTTTCAATCCTTCACGGGTAGTAATTTTATCCTTATACTGCGTTAGATCTCCCATATTGGCAACAGCATAGATATAATACTTACCCCGCTTTATCGGACGGAGCTTGAACATTGCCGTACCGGTCTTACTATCCTCGAACTGGTTACCCTGTTCGTCTTTGTCTTCATCTATCCGGTTATCTTCCAGATTATAACTCCAACCACTTACATCGGGATCAATGACAAGGCCCTCACCTTTAACTATATAATTATGAACTAATTTTCCTGTCGTATCATAAAACAACATGCAGAGTGAATTTATATTCTGAATGGCATTGCCTTCATCACCTCCTTCGGCACGGGTAGTCCCCAGTGCTGCATCCTCCTGATCGAAACACAGGGTTACCGAAAGGGTGGCATTGCCTTCGCCTATCTCTTCATTCATAAAGTAATCATCCCGGCAAGCTGTCGGTATGAACTGCAACATAAGCAAAATAATACAAAATATAATATCTTTCTTTCTCATACAATATCAATTCTTAGTTTCAGGTTTGAGTCCGAACTCCGGCTCAAGAATCACTTCCGCATAGGGTACTACTTGCACTTTTACTTCGTCTTTTTCCGTAAAGGTGATATCAACCAGTACATGTGTGTTACGAAATAGAGCCTCTAGATTTGGAAAGGTCTTGGTAAACGACAGTTCTTTGCCATTCTCGGACATGTCGAGCTTCAAGGTGTATTCTTGTTCACCGTATGTAGCCGATCCGGCTTTCAGTTTTTTACTTTCCGGAAGGTAAAATACCGGGAAGACCGCTTTGCCGGGTTGGTCACCCGTCATACTCGGCACTTCTAATGGTCCGTTAACTGTGACTTCCTGATGAGAAGTTTCCGAAGGGATATCGTAAGCTTGTATCCAGCCTCTCTTATCTGCCAGTTCCACATCATCCGGTGATTGTTGAGATTCATCCGCTACTTTCTTCAGCCAGTTTATCCAATAAAGCGATTCATCGTCAAAAGACATGAACAACGGTTCCCGTTTATGAGGAATCAGATAAGTAGCCCCGGCAATATCAGAAATATGAATAGCATCTATACTGACTTTACTCTTACGCTTGTTCGTGAAACGAAAAGCGAACTTCGTTGCAGCACGTACCAAATAGAATTCACGTTCTACCAGATTCTCTGCTTTAACCGGAACGTCATATACCGAACTCATTGGTATAGGATTCTTATAATCGGGAATGAAAACGAAATTGTCAACAATGCTTGCGAAAGTAGTGTTACCAGTCGTCAATGTCTCCAATTGTTCGTGAAGATCAGTAGATGCGTTCTCTTCATTAGCTATCAGATAGATTTTCTTTGTTTCATTCCGTGTCACTTTGAAAATCCTGTAACACTCCGTTTGGGGAATCTCACCGAAATCAATATACATATTGTGTTCCACAGTACCGTTTTCATGAAGAATAACGATACGCAGTGTATACATATATTCGACAGGATTATCTACTGCATCATTCACCCTATCGGATGCACGCGTTTGATCAAGAAGACCGGTACGCAGAACGAGTATGGCAGTATCGTCGTCCGGCTGTACCTCGTCCGTATAACTTACCTCCCCTCCCCTACAAGATGCCGACAATAAAGCCCAGCTGACAAGTATTGTCATCCATACAATATGTCGTAGTATTTCTTTCATTCCTTTTTCTTCTTTTTTCAAAAGATGTTACTCAATCTACATCTACGTTAGAGAGTACCACCCTCCATGAGTTGATTAGTATCACGCTATTTATCCACTGATTTTGCTCGTCGAGAAAGAATGTCATATTGTATTCATCCTGTCGGTCGAGGTATTCCTGGTCGCTCATTTTTCTATTGTAATTACCTTTCACCAGAAGGGCATAATCGATAATAGGAATAGAAGCTACCAGTTTCCCTTCAGTGGTACGAATAATCAACATCGGACGCGAATACAGACTCCAGTCCCGCAAGACAAGTCTGCTCACCGTAAGTTCCGCCACGGCAACTTTGACAATTGTTGTTACACGACTTTCTTTTCCTGTCGCAATGTCCACACCAGCTTCACCCGAATAAGTAGACCACGCACGATAAACGATCGGCTCGTCTTCTTTCAGTGTATTGTCATGCGCTATCCAACCATTACGGTCTTCAATAGAAAAAGTAAAGTCGTCAACATTTATATCTTGTCCCGAAAGGTGCTGAAGCACTACACGGAACACATTCGTATCTTTCGTTAGTGGCATGACGTATGTATAATCACCTCCGTCGTCATTGGCAGGCAAACTTACGTCAAGAGAACCATGAAACAAAGGATGCAGGTCCTTATTGGAATAGGAAACACCAGTCGCTTTGTCTAGATAACGGTTCAATTTACAGTGCAAGTCTGTCATCCGGCAATTGTGCGAGGCATCGGTCACTGTAAATGACTCACCATTATCAAGACCACACCATGCCATAAGGTGATAATCACCGGGAGCAAGCTCCAGTTTCATGGTGTAATCACCGGATGCAAGGATTTCACCCTGTTCGTCAGCTTGCCACACCAACTCGCCATTAGAGTTAAAGGCATAAAGTCTGACCGACTTCACCTCATGGGTGAAAGCGTCGGCAAACTTCATGTTCATGTCATAACGAAATTTCAGATGATAGGTCACTGAACAATCGCCTTCATCGTCATAAATAGCATTGTCACACGACACCAACAAAAGTAATTCTACAAGGATTACCCATGCTTTCATCCCAAAATTTCTGATATAAGACGGTTTGTCCATTCTACATAATTATTGTTGTAATAGTATATAGTTTACAATACCTCATTACAGGTTGTCACCATTCAAGGTCGATGTTCTGTTTTACTACTCGCCATGAAAGGATATTAATACGTGCACCCAGATATGTTTCGTCATTAGTAGGCTTCTGCGGAACAATCACTTCTTCCGGATCAAGAACCGGCGTTCCAAGACCGGATACCGAATTAATGGCAATGTCATAAATATGATTACGCACAATTCCATATTTACCGTCGGTGTCATCCACTCCCGGGAAATCGTTCAGATGCTTGATGTCAGTATAATAGTAAGCTTGTCCACTCGACCAAACCCTTGCTCCGGGCATATTTGCCAGAACATCATTTACATCGTCAAGATTGGCGTATGCTGTATGATCGGCTTTATAAAAAGTATCGGTTACGCCTTTCTTCAATTGAAGGTAGCTTAAATATCTGCCACTATTTTCTGACTCGTTATCGGCATTGCCTGACTTTATGCCGGAAACGAGCTCTACTTTGTCTTTGGTAATCGGAGTATAGATTTCTTTAGCATCTGCTGTTCCTGCACCCTCTATTGTTTTAGTATAAATCTGATCCTGCACAACACTCAACATTGCTGTCATCGCATTATCTTTTGTGTAGTCCGTACCACCCCACTTAGCCAGATCAATGGGATGAGCAACGTTACTATCATCAATAGTCACTAATACGGCAGCAATAATTGCTTGGGTACGGTTACTTACCTCCGTCGCCGGATTATAGGAACTCTTCTTACCGGTCTCATACTTATCTGCAGCATTTTCCTGACAATATAAGTTTGTACCATTATATGATTTAGAGCTGTTGTCGCTTGCGCCTTGAGTACCTACTTTACCTGCAATCTGATCATACGGTAAATAATCAAATGTGAGACCGTCAGGATTCATTGCCCAATATGAACGATGATATTCAGGATGATTCCAACTCCAAACCGGTGTGAACGCCCAAGCGGAATTAACTTTCTTAAAGAGGTATGACTGAGAAGCAGTAGATGTCACTTCCCAACCTGTGAAGATTACATATACATCTTTACTGTCAACTTGAATAAATTCGGAACCGTCCTTACTCTTTTTTAATTTCACGGCAGTATATTTTTTATCATTATCGCCATAGGTTACATCATTTTTAAGAGTCATATCCTTCCAATCGGTATATAACCGTACTTTAGCTAAAACACGCTCTACATACACATTTACCGGAGATTTTTTTGCTTCATCTTCAGTCTTTTTGAGAGCACTCGCCGGTATGTTCACTTCACAACAGAAATTATCCGAACCAAACACAGAACTTGTCATCAAGAACTTTGAGTCCTTTACATAACTATATGAACCAAACTTTCCTCGAAGTGTAGCAAGGTCCATGCTAGCCGTACCCAGTGCTATTTTCTCATGATTAATCACAGCGACCATAGATTTAAGTTGGTCTAAGTTGTCGCCCTCCCTGGTATTGATAACAATTACCGCATTCAACTTTTTCTCAATATTAGGCATATCCTGTCCGGCAGACTCAGTTTCGTCCTTTTTACAGTCATAGTAATTCGTACCGTCGCTTTTAACTGGACAAGGACTACCATTCTCCTTGAAAAAATAAAAACGAACCGATTCTACATCATTTTCAACACTTTCCCCTTCTTCATAAAGATCTCCGGACTGATCACCTGCCGCTCGCGTCCTAAAGCCAGTAGTATTCGTAATATCGACAGACATAAAACGAGCGTCAACATTAGTTTCAGAGAGATCATTCTCAGTCATGTCACTGTTGGAACAAGCACTAAGAACCATTATTCCTAACAAGTTCCAAAATAAATTTGATAACTTCATATAAGTATATATTAATGGATTAATAAATTATTTATCTATTTTATCTATCTCAAGCAAAATGATTTCAGCCTGTTGCACTCCTTTGTTCTTCGCCTCATTCAACTGCTTGCGTGCAACGGTGTAATCTTCAACAAGAAAAGCATAAACTCCACGAGCATATAGTGCCTCGGGTGAATCTCCCCCTTTCTGGAGATAACGCTTTGCATTTTCAACGTCTTTACGCTGCATTGCTGAGTTTGCCGCATTCAGATTGGCTATCTCATCGTTAGGATACATCCTTACAGCTGTTTCAAACACATCATTGAACTCAACGCTCCCTGGCTCGTAAGTCTGAGCCACAAGATAAAACTCATTGAGACTGAGTTTTTGAGGCTGTGTCTGCATGATACGTTTTATCTCTTCTACGTCACTAAAACTACGGATAGTATAGTCAATACGATAATCTGTGTGACGCAATGCAGGATAACAATTCTGCAATAGAAAACGATATTCTTCAGGATAAGTCCGTTTAATTTTTGCTTCTTTCGCGTCAGGGTCTAAACGACTGTCAATCATGCCCAGTATCTCCGAACGATGCACAAGATTGGATTTTTCGACATATTGACGCAATCCTTTCCAATCTTCCGGTTCATACTCTGTAACAATCACACTGTCATTAAAATGATATAGTTGCTTGATATGATTCTTTAATGCAGCTGTACGACCTATCGCCAGATCCCGATTATGAGAATATGGACTTTCGGGAGAAGCGTAACCTTTGAGCCATACGGAAGTTATGACTACATCCTTGTCATTACGGACTGAATCAATAGAGGCCTGTATTTTACCGAGTTCGTATGTATTCCGCCGATACTCAGGATATATCACTGTCTTATCAACCGGAAAATCGATGAAAGCAGAACCGGAAAGTGAACGATGCTTAACAGTTTCTGCCTGCGGATGAATATAAAGTAACTGTGGACTGAAAGGAAGCGCTTCAACGTATGAGCCCAATGGATCGTTCCATTCCGCTAATAGTGTATTACAACAACCGTAATCACTGCGATACAACTCCAATGAGGCACCATTCATCCATTTATAATAGGGTACTATTGCATGATATACTACACTTTCAGGTTTCGAACGTGCTTTAAAAGACATTTCATCTTTGCCGGATAGCATACTCTCACCATTCCGTACATAATAATAATAACGCTGACGCCCATAAACGCCTACTGAAGGAAGTTCCAAGGTATCTACTGTACTGATAAAACGAGGAGTGAGCAATACGGCTCTATTGCTTTCCACATCCAGACGTGATAGATTCATATTCATATCAACTACCATATATTCACCGTTTCGTTCAATCTTCAGATTGTCGGCTATCACTCCGGTTGTTTGTTGGGCATTCAGCATACAACTTGTTCCAAATAAGGCTGTTATAATTAGGTAAGTTCGTTTCATAGCATACTCTTTTAGAATAAATAGACTAAATTCACCGCTGCTTTAGTGGGACCAAAGTAGTTGTGTGGTTTGTTCTTCTCTATCTTCTTTCCACACCCGGCACATTTAAATCGGTCATAACGGGTATAAGAATAGCCGACTCCTATCTCTGTTTCGAAATTCCAGTGCCGCCCTAATATCCAGGTATAACCGTAAGCAATACCTCCACCTAGAAACCAACCTTGATACCTAGTGTCTTTAAGAGTAGAAAAATCAGTACCAAGCAATTTGAAATTAATATCAATACCGCCTAAATTATACTGCCCGCCATGAACATGGATTCCGATAAAATGGCCTGCAAACCGGTCACAGAACCAATAACGAGCTTCAGGTTGCACCGCCCAATGTTTCCACCGACGACTATGCGATAAAGTCCATGCGTTGAGTCCTCCACTAACGTCCAACGTCCAACGCGGAGCAAGCCCTACCTCGATGCCTGCATTTATATTCATAAAAGCATCAGATAGAATATTAGTCTTTAACGCTACATCCTGCGCATTTACTGTATGAACCACACTTATCGTGGTCATTATCAGAAGAAAAATCCCTCGTTTCATTATTTGTGTGTATTCTTGTTCTTTATAATTATTGTAATTTCACCTTAAATAACTAGTCAAACAGACATAATAAAAATAAATTTTATCAGTAACAAAAAAAATACAGTTAGTGAAACTGTATTTTCTCTTTTTAATATATTTATACTGATCGTTTGTTTGATAGGTTATTGGGATACTTCTCTTATCAAGAAAAGTATTAGACGATGCAAAGTTATAAAAAATGGGATATATGATATTATATTCAATAAGAAATTATGCTTTATAACAAAAAAAATTAGCTTCTTTTATTAAATGTTAAGCCGCTTATCATAACAATACAATATCGATATCTTAAAAAAAACAAACTTAGCTTATACTACTTACGTATAAATTATATTTAAATAAAATGATAGCAATATAGCAAATAGAGAAATAAAAAAGCTGAATAACTTTTATAGTTAGACAGCCTTTCGTTATTTTTTAACTAGCTTTTTCAAGAATACAACCTACCACTTATAATTAATACCGAAACTTAGCAATTCTTTCAACTGGAAGAAGCTGTCGCCTTCAGTCGGCTTGGAGCTATCGTCAAAACGAGTATGCACATAAAGTTTTGTGGACAAATAACGGTTCAAAATAAAGTTGAAAGTATTTTCCCATTCCACACGTGCCCAATGATAATTGGTCAGATAGTTGAGACGGGATTCCAATGTAACGGCAGTGATAATATTCCAATTGAATGTCGATTGCAATTGAGAACCGAAATCATTCTTTGAACATTTGCCTTTTTCCAAGCCGAATTTAGTTTCATCTACTTCTGAATTACCGATGTAACGCAAGTTATAGGTCAATGGAGCCATAAACACGGAAAGGTTGAATTTCTTCTTGTTCAGTTTATAGTCCATACCGATACTGACTGCTAAATCTGCCGGAGACATGAAAGCAGAAACCAAATCTTCACTATTGGCCTTGTATCCATGGCAAAACTGAGTCTTGAACTCTGAAGAAATCGTATAATACCAATTTTTAAGTGCTCTTAAACCTAACTTATTATATAAGCGGAGTTGGTCGGTATTAAAGAGGTATTTATGGTATTCATCCGACGGAGTGGAAGTCATGCCCAACTTAGCTTCAAGCTGATTCTCGAACAAGATCTTCTCGTTGTCGTTGTAATTTGCAAATATCTGAAAAGTAGCTAATCCGGAGAAGTTACTTTCTCCTCCCTTATACCAGTTGTCCGAAAGGTGGTTCTGGCTGATCTGCAACGATCCGTTACCACCGGTCACCCACCAGTTAGGCTTGCTGATCTTAATATCGGCCTTCCCTACATTATCACTCATCTCCTCACGCTGAAACAAATGAATAACGTTTGCTTTCGGGGATATTTTCGGCTTCACATCCCGACGGAAAACATCACGGCTCATGATCCGGTCCTCCGTAGTAACAACCAATTCCGGACGTTTCAGATAAAGATCCATTAATGCGTTGTTGACCAGTATATTGGCTCGTTTGGTTTTAGTAAATACCAGCGTATCATAAGGCAAAAGCTCTGCCGTTAGATTCGGAGTAGTATCCAATTGTATCGGCTTCCAGTCTATTGTAGAATATTGCTTCATCGGAGCATAATAATATGCCAATGGAGTAAACAGGCGAAAATAATCGGGGTCGGAAGGAATATAACGTGCCGGCACAGAAGGATCATTCAGATAATCCAACTGAGCAATATACTTATTATATAAATAGGAAACTGTATCCAACTTAGGAGTCGGTCCCGACATATTGAGTTTCAGCATCAAATATTTCTGAAGCTCCGTTGAAAGCGTATCCGATCGCACCACCTTGGCTTTCGCCACCACTGTTGAAGACTTTGTTACCTTCTTGGAAGGCTTGACAGCCTGTACAGGAGCAATCTGTACTGAATCGGTCGGAATTATGGAATCTTGAACGGACTCCTGTGCAGAAAGCGGCAACATGAATAACAGCTGAGTAAAAGCTGAAAATAAAATAATAACTCTCTTCATATTTGTCTATGGTTTAGGATGCAAAGCTACATTATTTTGTTTAGAAATCATAGGATTCTTTCAAAATTGCATTTTTTAATAAAATTGTAGCC